>Ga0187892_10000572_pt1 | contig 95123 bp, 94 predicted proteins | sample MA1701073metaG_FD_139345 | JGI IMG/M metagenome (GOLD analysis project Ga0187892, IMG submission 139345) | Bio-ooze microbial communities from a basaltic lava cave in the Kipuka Kanohina Cave System on the Island of Hawaii, USA - MA170107-3 metaG ... | reverse complement strand
GGACCCACTAGCCCCCCAGCCGGTCAGGCCGGAAGCCGACGTCGCAGACGCGCCCGCGCTGGGCGCGCTTGCCGAGGTGCTCCTTGAGCGCCTTGGCGTCGAGCGTCTCGAGCGCCCGGTTCTTGCGCTTGATGCCGGAGACGGTGAGCGACTTGCCGTCGGTCACGGCGACAGCGGCGAGGGCGATCTTCTCGGGAAGCGCCAGGAGCTGCACCCCGACTCCGCCGTTCGGCCGCGCGGGCACCTCCTCGAGCGGAAAGACGAGCAGCCGCGCGTCCGAGGAGAGTGCGGCGAGGAGGAGCCCCTCTCCACCCTTGCCGCCCGGTGCGGCGACGACCACCGGCGGCAGGGCCCGTGCCCCCTCGGGCACGGTCATGAAGTCCTTGCCTTGGCGGGTCTTGGTGGCGAGGTCGCCCAGCTTGCACTGGAAGCCCGCGCCGCCCGAGTTCGCCATGAGGAGCGGGGTCTCCACGCTCCCCAGCCCGATCCAGACGATGTCGTCAGAGCCCGAGTTGACGAGCGCGTTCATGGGCTCGCCGTCGCCCCGGCCCGAGGGGAGCGCCGCGGCGTCCACGCTGAAGACCTTGCCACCCGAGGCGAGCACGGTGAGGGTGTCGGTGGTCTTGCATTCGAGCTCGACGTAGCGCGCGTCGCCGTCCTTGAAGTTGACGCTGCCTACATCGATCCCGTGGCCGGTGCGCGCACGCACCCAGCCCTTCCTCGAGAGGATCACGGTGATCGGCTCCTCGAGCACGGTGCGCCCGATCTGGGCGCGCTCCTCGCGCTTCATCAGGGTGCGGCGCGCGTCGCCGTACTTCTTCGCGTCCTCGCTGAGCTCCTGGGCGACGAGCTTGCGCAGTGCCTTGTCCTCGCCGAGCAGCGCCTTGAGGACCTTGCGCTCGCGCTCCAGCTCCTTGCGCTCCTCGTTGAGCTCGACGCCGTCGAGCTTCGTCAGCTGGCCGAGCCGGATATTGACGATGTCCTCGGCCTGGCGCTCGCTGAAGCGCCACTTCTCGCGCAGTGTCGCCTTGGCCGCGGCCTGGTCCTCGGCGGCGCGGATCGCCTTGATGATCTCGTCGATGCGCACGTAGGCGAGCAGCCGGCCGAGCACGATGTGCAGGCGCTCCTCGCACTTCTTCAGGCGATGCCGGGTGCGGCGGCGGACCGTCGTGACGCGGAACTCGGTCCACTCCCTGAGCACCGTGACGAGGTCCTTGGTCTCCGGGAGGCCGTCCAGCCCGAGCCAGGTGAGGTTCACGGGCACGCGCGCCTCGAGGCTCGTGTGCACGAGCAGCGCCGCCATCGTCTCTTGCGGGTCCTGGCGCGAGCTGCGCGGCTCGATGACCAGGCGGAGCTTGGACTTGCGGTCGGACTCGTCGCGCACCGCCTCGACCTGGTCGAGCACGAACTGCTTCAGGCGCCGCTGCTCCTGCGTGACGTCCTTCTTGCCCGCGGCGGGCCTGGGGTTGACGAGGGCCTCGATCTCCTCGAGCACCTGGCGGCAGGAAACCCCGTGCGGCAGCTCGGTGACCACGATGCGCCACTGGCCGCGCGCGAGCGGCTCCACCGTCCAGCGCGCGCGCATCGCGATCGAGCCGCGCCCGGTCTCGTAGGCCTGGCGGATCTCCTCCTCGGGCGAGATCAGCTGGCCGCCGCCCGGGAAGTCCGGGCCCGGCATCAGCTCGAGCACGTCGGCGAGCTTGGCGCGCGGGTGCTTGAGGACGTGCACCGCCGCGGCGGCGACCTCCTTCAGGTTGTGCGGCGGGATGCGGGTGGAGAACCCGACCGGGATGCCGAACGAGCCGTTGAGGAGGCCGAAGGGCAGGCGCGCCGGCAGCAGCACCGGCTCCTCGAACTTGCCGTCGTAGTTCTTCACGAAGTCGACCGTGCCCTCGCCGATCTCGGCGAGCATCAGCTCGGCGTAGCGCGAAAGGCGCGCCTCGGTGTAGCGGTAGGCCGCCGCCGCATCGCCGTCGCGCGAGCCGAAGTTGCCCTGGCCCTCGATCAGGGGATAGCGCATGGAGAAGGGCTGCGCGAGGTGCACCAGCGCCTCGTAGGTCGAGGTGTCGCCGTGCGGGTGGTACTTGCCGAGCACCTCGCCCACGTAGCGCGCGCTCTTGGCGAAAGAGTGAGCGCCTGCTTCGCCCATGGCGTAGAGGATGCGGCGCTGCACGGGCTTGAGGCCGTCGGCGATCTCCGGCAGCGCCCGCGCCTTGACGGTCGAGACCGCGTAGCCGAGGTAGGCCTGCGAGGCGTGGCGCTCGATCGGCGAGGAGTCCTCGCCGTTGTCGGGCTTGAAAAGATCCAGCGTGTTGGTGTCTTCCATTTGCTTTTCTCCGATCGCCCGGGTCGCCGCTTCTCGCGACCCGGGCGAAACCTTCAGCGTCGAATGCTTTCCGCTAGCCGAACAGATCCAGCTGCCTGTCGGCCATCGCCACGGCGGCTTCGACCGCGCGCTTGGCTTTCTCCAGATCGTCCGAGGCGCCGGCCCGGCCGGCCGCCTCCCAGGTGTAGCGACCGCGCTCGGCGAGGGTCACGCGGCCGAGCTTCTTCTTGCCGAGCCAGTAGGCATGCCCCTTGTACGCCCGCTCCCAGAACGGCTTCTGCTTCTTTTTCGCCGCCATGCCACCCCCTTCTCAGACATCGGCCTCGACCGTCTTCCAGTGCTCGCGCATCCAGTTGCGACGGCCCTCGGCCTCGCCCGAATCCATTAGCAACTCGAAGGTCTCGCGCGCCTGCTTCATCTGCCTGGCGTCGAGGTGCATGCGCACCAGGCGCCGCGTGTCCGGGTTCATGGTCGTTTCCCAGAGCTGCTCCGGGCTCATCTCGCCGAGGCCCTTGAAGCGCGAGATCTCCCAGCCGCCTTCCTTCACCTTCTCCTTCTTCAGCTGGCCGAGCGTTTCCTCCAGCTCGTCGTCGTCGAGGCAGTAGATGCGCCGCGCGGCCCTGCCCTTGCCTTCTCCGGAGACCTCGACCTTGTAGAGCGGCGGCTGCGCGACGTAGACGCGCCCCGTCTCGACCAGCTTCGGCGCGTGCATGAAGAAGAAGGTGAGCAGCAACGCCTGTATGTGGCCACCGTCTACATCCGCGTCCGTCATGATGATCACGCGCCCGTAGCGGATCCCCGAGAGGTCCGGGCTGTCCTCGGGGCCGTGCGGATCCACCCCGATCGCGGTGGCGATCGCCTGCAGCTCCTTGTTGGCGAGCACGGTGCGCGCGTCCTTGGACATGGTGTTGAGCACCTTGCCGCGCAGCGGCAGCACGGCTTGCGTCTCCTTGTTGCGCGCCTCCTTCGCCGAGCCGCCCGCGGAGTCGCCCTCGACCATGAAGAGCTCGTTCCTCGAGGTGTCGTCGGAGGCGCAGTCGACGAGCTTGCCGGGCAGGGTCGCCACGCCCGAGGACTTCTTCCTCTCGAATTTCTTGCCCTTGGCGAGCCGCGCCATCGCCTGCTCGATGGCGAGCTCGGCGATCTTCCTGCCCTCGTCCGGGTGCTGGTTCAGCCAGAGCTCGAACGCGTCCTGCACGCACAGCTCGAGCAGCTTCGAGGCGTGGCGCGTGGTGAGCTTCTCCTTGGTCTGGCCGTGGAACTGCGTGCGCACGATGCGCGCCGAGAGCGTGAAGCAGGCGCGGCTCCAGAGGTCGTCAGCGATCAGCTTCACCCCTTTCGGCTGCAGCGCGCGCCGCTCCATGAACGCGGCGAACGCGTCGAAGATGCCGTTGCGGAAGCCCGCCTCGTGAGTGCCGCCCGAGCGCGTCGGGATGAGGTTGACGTGGCTGTCGGCGAAGACCTCGCCCTCGGCCACCCAGCCGACCGCCCAGGAGGCGCCCTCGCCCGCCTCGATCTCGCTCAACTCGGCGGCGGTCTTGTCGTCGAAGAACTTCTCGCCGGCGAAGAGCGGCGCCACCAGCTCGCGGCCATCGAGCATGCGCTCGAAGTACTGCGCCATGCCGCGCTCGAACTTCCAGCTCGCCTCGGGCTTGCCCTCGATTCTGAGGACCGTCGTCAGCCCCGGCAGGAGGTAGGCCTTCGAGCGCACCAGGTGCTCGAGCTCCACCATCGGGATGTTGGGCGAGTCGAAGTATTTGGGGTCGGGCCACAGGCGCACCACGGTCCCCGAGCGCCGCTCCTTCGACTTCTCGCTCCTGAGCTTCTGCTTGAGCTCGCCGCCCTCGAAGACGATCGTGTGCTTCTGGTCCTCGCGGTAGACCGTCACCTCGCAGCGCTTCGAAAGCGCGTTCGACACCGCGACGCCGACGCCGTGCAGCCCGCCCGAGATGTGGTAGATACCCTCGCCCGAGCGCGTGAATTTCGCCCCGGCGTGCAGCATCGTGAACGCGACTTCGACCGCGGGGCGCTTCTCGACCGGGTGCAGGTCCACCGGCACGCCGCGGCCCTCGTCGGCGACCTCGACCGAGCCGTCCTTGAATACCGAGACCGTGATGCGCTTGCCGTGCCCGGCGAGCGCCTCGTCCACCGCGTTGTCGATCGCCTCCTGCACCACGTGCAGCGGGTGGATCGTGTGGGTGTACATCCCCGGCATGCGCCGCACCGGCTCGAGCCCCTTGAGGGCCTGGATCGCCGATGCGTCGTAGGCCGCCTGCTTTGCCATGTATCTAGTAGGTCTCCATCGGTTGAGCGCGATATATTGTAGTCCCCAGCCGCACGGGCACAAATCGCCGGCCCGTAGACAGTCTCGACGTCTGTTGCCTGTCCCGCGGCGAATCGGAAGCAGATCCGCCACTGGTCGTTGATCCGGATGCTGTACCGCCCTGCTCTTGCCCCCTTGAGCGCTTCCAGCCGGTTCGCTGGCGGCACTCTAAGATCCATCAAGCTTCGAGCTGCATTCAGCATCCGAAGTTTCCTTCGCGCTACTCCTGAGACGAACCCGGAGCGTCTCGTCTGGGGGCACCGACTGGCCGCACGTGATGACGCAAGGCGCGATGCCGAACGACGGCACGCTCGCCGACCTGCTCGAAGCATGGGTGCCCGACGAATCCGTGCGCCGGCGGGTGCTGGTGGACAACCCGGCACGGCTGTACGGTTTCTAGACCGTCACTCGCCCAGCGTCGGCATGTGGAAGCCGGGCGCGGGCGTGTCCTGGTGCGGCCAGCGCGTGGTGATCGCCTTGGTGCGGGTGTAGAACTTGACGCTCTCGGTGCCGTGCACGTGCAGGTCGCCGAAGAGGGAGTTCTTCCAGCCGCCGAACGAGTAGTACGCCACCGGCACCGGGATCGGCACGTTCACCCCGACCATGCCGATCGTGACCTCGTTGGCGAAGCGGCGCGCGGCGCCCCCCGACTCGGTGAAGATCGCGGCGCCGTTCGCGTAGGGGCTGCGGTTGACGAGCGCGATCGCCTCCTCGAGCGTCTTCACGCGCAGCACCACGAGCACGGGGCCGAAGATCTCGTCCTGGTAGACCTTCATCTCGGGCGTCACGCGGTCAAAGAGCGTGGTGCCGAGGAAGAAGCCGCCCTCGTAGCCCGGCACCTTGCAGCCGCGCCCGTCGAGCACCGCCTCGGCGCCTTCCTTGACGCCCTGCTCGACGTAACCCGCGACCTTGGCGAGGTGCTGGCCGGTGACCAGCGGCCCCATGTCGACGCCGGCGCGGTCGCCAGGGCCGATCTTGATCGCCCGCGCCTTCTTCCTCAGCAGCGCGACCAGCGGGTCGGCCGCCGCGCCCACCGCCACCACCGCGGACACCGCCATGCAGCGCTCGCCGGCAGAGCCGTAGCCGGCGCCGATCAGCGCCTCGGCGGCGAACTCGAGGTCGGCATCGGGCAGCACCACGGCGTGGTTCTTCGCGCCGCCGAGCGCCTGCACGCGCTTGCCGTGCCTGGCCGCGGTCTCGTAGATGTACTTCGCGATCGGCGTCGAGCCGACGAACGACACCGCCGCGATCCCGGGATGGGCGAGGATCGCGTCCACCGTCTCCTTGTCGCCGTGCACGACGTCGAGGCAGCCGTCCGGCAGCCCCGCCTCCTTGAAGAGCTCCGCCATGCGGATCGAGGCCGAGGGGTCCTTCTCCGAGGGCTTCAGGACGAACGTGTTGCCGCAGGCGAGCGCCATCGGGAACATCCAGAGCGGCACCATCACCGGAAAGTTGAACGGCGTGATGCCGGCGCACACGCCGACCGGCTGGCGCACGGTGTGCGTGTCGACCCCGGTGCCGACGTTCTCCGAGTGCTCGCCCTTCAGCAGGTGCGGGATGCCGCAGGCGAACTCGACCACCTCCATGCCGCGCTGGATCGAGCCCATGGCGTCGGGGATGGTCTTGCCGTGCTCCTCCGACACGAGCGCGGCGAGCTCCTTCTGGTTCTGCTGCAGCAGGGCGAGGAATATCTGCATCACGCGCGCGCGCTTGAGCGGCGGCGCATCGCGCCACTCCGGGAGCGCGGCGGCCGCTGCCTTCACCGCGCCGTCCACGAGCCCGGCGTCGCAGTAGGGCACGCGTTTCGTCACCTGGCCCGTCGCGGGGTTGTAGACGTCGCCCATGCGGCGCGCTGCGGGGGCGACCGCCTTGCCGTTGATCCAGAGCGGAACGGTGGCGAGCTTGAGTTCGGCGGGCTTGTTCATGAGAGCCTCCGACGATGACGGCATTCTGCCCGAAGGCGACCCCTCAGCGTAAGATCTCAGGGCCTTCGGTCATGAGCGTTCCCTACGTTCTCGCCCTGCACGGCGGCGCGGGCACCATCGCGCCGGGCACGCCCGACGAAGAACGCCCGTATCTGGAAGCGCTGCGCGCAGCGCTCGCGGCCGGGCAGGAAAAGCTCGCCGCCGGCGCGAGCGCGCTCGACGCCGTGATCGCCGCCGCGGTCTGGCTCGAGGACTGCCCGCTGTTCAACGCCGGGCGGGGCTCGGTGCTCAACGCCGACGCCGCGTACGAGCTCGACGCGGGCGTGATGGACGGGCGCTCGCTCGCCGCGGGCGCGGTCGCCGGGGTGCGCACGATCCGCAACCCGGTCCTCGCCGCGCTCGAAGTGATGCGCCAGGGCCAGTGCGTGCTGCTCGGCGCCGAGGGCGCCGAGCGCCTCGCCCGCGAGCGCGGCCTGCAGCTGGTGGACGCCTCGTACTTCGCGACGCCGCAGCGCGAGGCACAGCTGCGCAAGGTGCAGTCGCAGGCAGGCAACGCCGCGCTGCTCGACCACGGCGCGGCTTCCGCGCAGCGCTTCGGCACCGTCGGCGCCGTGGCGCGCGATCGCGACGGGCATCTCGCCGCGGCGACCTCGACCGGGGGCCTCACCAACAAGCTGCCCGGGCGCATCGCCGATACCGCGATCGTCGGCGCCGGCGTCTACGCCAACGATGCGACCTGCGCCGTGTCCTCGACCGGCACCGGCGAGCACTTCATCCGCGCCTGCGCGGCGCACGACGTGCACGCGCGCATGCGCTACCTGAGGCAGGACGTCGCGCGCGCCGCCGCCCACAGCATCGCCCAGTCGCTCGAGCCGCTGGGCGGCCGCGGCGGCGTCATCGCAGTGGGGCGTGACGGCGAGCTCGCCATGCCGTTCAACTCGAGCGGCATGTACCGCGCCTGGGTGCGCGAGGGCGAGCCGCCGCAGGCGGCGATCTTCGCGATCTAGCGATGGGTCCCCGCCTGAAGCCTGCGGGGACGACGAGCGGTTGACCTGCGGGGACGACGAGCGGTTGACCTGCGGGGACGACGAGCGGTTGACCTGCGGGGACGGCGAGCGGTTGACCTGCGGGGACGGCGAGCGGTTGACCTGCGGGGACGACGAGCGGTTGACCCGCGGGGACGACGAGCGGTTGACCCGCGGGGACGACGAGCGGTTGACCCGCGGGGACGACGAGCGGTTGACCTGCGGGGACGACGAGCGGTTGACCCGCGGGGACGACGAGCGGTTGACCTGCGGGGACGACGAGCTGGTGACTGTCGTTCCCGCGGTTTCAGGCGGGAACCCACGTATTTGCCGCAACTGCTGGGTCCCCGCCAGAAGCACGCGGGGACAACGGATGCATCGACAATAGCGGGGTGACCGAACCTCTCGTCCCCGCCCGGCTCGCGTTCGCGCCGGACGGCACGCCCTTCTCCGAGCTCTACCACGACGTCTATCACAGCGCCGCGGGCGGCGCGGCGCAGGCGCGGCACGTGTTCCTGCGCGGCAACGGCCTGCCCGAGCGCTGGCGCAGGCGCCGCGCCTTCACGATCCTCGAGACCGGGTTCGGCTTCGGGCTCTCGTTCCTCGCCGCGTGGCAGGCGTGGCGCGAGGACGCGGCACGTTGCGCGCGGTTGCACTTCGTCTCGGTGGAGAAGCACCCGTTCACGGCGCAGGACCTCGCGGTGCTGCACGCACCGCACCAGGAGTTCGCGCCGCTCGCTGCGGAGCTGCGCGAGGCCTGGCCGATGCTCGTGCCCGGCATGCACCGGCTCGAGTTCGAGCAAGGGGCGCTGGTCCTCACGCTGGCTTTTGGCGATGCCGCCGATGCGCTCGGGCAGCTGAGGCTCGCCGCCGATGCGCTGTTCCTCGACGGCTTCGCTCCAGCGCGCAATCCGGGGATGTGGTCGCGCGAGGTCATGCGGCAGCTCTCGCGCCTCGCGGCGCCGGGGGCGACCGCGGCGACCTGGAGCGTCGCCGCCCAGGTGCGCGACGGGCTGCGCTCGGCCGGTCTTGTCGCGGAGAAGCGGCGCGGCTTCGCCGCGAAGAGCGAGATGCTGGTCGCCGAGCTCGCGCCGCGCCGCGTGCGCGCCGCGGCCGGCCAGCCGGCCGCGGGCGAGCGCCGCGCGCTGGTGATCGGCGCCGGCCTTGCCGGGGCCGCCGCCTGCGAGCGGCTCGCGGCGCGCGGCTGGGAGATCGTGCTTGCTGAGCGCCACGACGCGCCCGCCGCAGAGGCCTCGGGCAATCACGCCGGAACGTTCCACCCGGTGGTTTCGCCCGACGACAGCGTGTTCGCGCGCGTGACGCGCGCCGCGTTCCTGTACTGGCTCGGGCGCTGGCGCGCGCTCGACGCGGTGGGAGCGGCGCCGGAATGGGCGCGCTGCGGCGTGCTGCAGCTGGCGCGCGACGATGAGGAGGAAGCTGCGCAGCGCGCCGCGCTCGAGCAGCACCGCTACCCGGCCGACTATGCACAGTACCTCACCCGGGCGAAAGCCACCGCCTGCGCCGGGATGAAGGTGGCGGCGGGCGGCGTCTGGTTTCCGGAGGCGGGCTGGATGCGGCCGCCGAGCCTGGTGCGGGCGCTCCTGGCACGCTGCGGCGCCCGGCTCCAGGCGCGCTACGGGGTCGAAGCGGCGTCGCTTGAGCGCTCCGCGGGCGCCTGGCGCGCGTGCAACCGGCAGGGCGCAACGATCGCCGAGGCGCCGGTCGCGATCCTCGCCAATTCCGCGGACGCTTTGCGCCTCGCACCGCAGAAGTCGCTGCGCCTGCGCCGCGTGCGCGGCCAGCTCACCGTTATCCCCGGCGCGCGGCTCGCGAAGCTGCGCGCGGTGCTGCTGCGCGGCGGCTTCGTGCTGCCGCCGGTGGACGGGATCGCGCTCGCCGGCGCGAGCTACGACCCGGAAGACGAGGATCCCGCGCCGCGCGCCGAGAGCCACGCCGGCAATCTTGAGCGCCTGGAGCGCATCCTGCCGGGCGCCGCCGCCGGGCTCGATCCGGCGAGGCTGCAAGGGCGCGTGGCGTTCCGCGCCGTGGCGCGCGACCGGCTGCCGCTCATCGGCGCGCTCGCCGACGAATCCGCCGCGCCAAGGCGCAAGGATCCGCGGCTTGCCGACCTGCCGCCGCTCGAAGGTCTCCACGGCGCCTTTGCTTTCGGCTCGCGCGGTTTGCTCTGGGCGGGACTCGGCGCAGAGCTCCTCGCGAGCGCGCTCGAAGGCGAGCCGCTGCCGCTCGAGGGGCAGCTCGCCGACGCGCTCGACCCGGCGCGCTTCCTGCTGCGCTACCAGCGCTCGAGGCGGATGTCGTCGTAGGACGCGGGCTGCGAGATCGGCTCGATGTGGCTGAGCGTGATCGCGTTCGGCACGAGTGCGCGGATGCGCTGCTCGATCTCCTCCGAAAGCTCGTGCGCGCGCTCGACCGTCCATGCGTCGGGCACGAGGAGGTGGAACGAGACGAAGCGGCGCGTTCCGGCGCGGCGCGTGAGCAGCGCGTGGAACTCGACGCCGTGGCGGCGCCGGTGTTCGTCGAAGATCTTCTCGATCTCGGCGCGCTCGGCCTCCGGGATCGCCGCGTCGAGCAGGCCGGCGAACGAGCGCCGCATGAGCTTGAGCCCCGTCCAGACGATGTACGCCGCCACCGCGAGCGCGATCACCGGGTCGAGGATCAGCCAGTCCGTCGCAGCGACCAGCGCCACGCCCGCGACGACGCCCACCGAGGTCCATACGTCGCTCATCAGGTGGTGGCCGTCGGCCTCGAGTGCGATGCTGTGCTCGCGCCGCCCCGCCGAAAGCAGGATCAGCGCGACCGCGAGGTTCACGCCCGAGGCGAGCGCCGAGAGCGCGATGCCGAGCAGCGGCGTCGACAGGGACTGCGGCGCGAAGAGCCGCGGCACGGCGGCGTAGGCGATGCTCGCCGCGGCGAGAACGATGAGCGCCCCCTCGATGCCGCTCGCGAAATATTCGGCCTTGTAGCGCCCGTAGGGATGCGCCTCGTCCGGCGGCGCGGCCGCGAGGCGCAGCATCGCGAGCGCGAGCAGCGCGGCCGCCAGGTTGATGAGCGATTCGAGCGCGTCCGAGAGCAGCCCCACCGACCCGGTGACGTGCCAGGCGAGGCCCTTGAGCGCGATGGTGCCGAGCGCCGCGCCGACCGACAGCCAGGCGTAGCGCTCGAGCGTGCGGGGCGCGCCGGCCACCGGTGCGCCCGCGCTAGGCGGGCCTGAGGACCGCCGGGCTTGCGTCCTTCACGTCGCGCAGGCCGCACAGCGCCATCGAGACGTCGAGCTCCTTGCGGATGATCTCGAGCGCCTGCGCGACCCCGGCCTCGCCGAGCGCGCCCAGGCCGTAGAGGAACGCGCGCCCGATCATCGTGCTCCTCGCGCCGAGGGCGAGCGCCTTGAGCACGTCCTGCCCGGAGCGGATGCCGCCGTCGAGCCAGACCTCGGTGCGCCCGCCCACCGCGGCGACGATCTCGGGCAGCGCGCGGATCGAGGACACGGTGCCGTCGAGCTGGCGCCCGCCGTGGTTGGAGACCACGATGGCGTCGGCCCCGGTCGAAGCGGCGGTGCGCGCATCCTCGGCGTCCAGGATCCCCTTGAGGATCAGCTTGCCGCCCCACAGGCGCTTCACCCACTCGACGTCGTTCCAGCTGAGCGTCGGGTCGAACTGGCCCGCGATCCACTGCGAGAGCGTGGCGAGGCTGTCGGCGCCCTTGATCCGGCCCTCGAGGTTGCCGAAGGATTTCCTGCGGCCGCCCATCACGTTGAGCGCCCAGCCGGGCTTGGCGATCACGTCGAGCAGCGTGCCGAGCGTCAGCTTCGGCGGCACCGCGAGCCCGTTTTTCAGGTCCATGTGGCGCTGGCCCTGGATCTGCAGGTCGAGCGTGAGCATCAGCGCCGAGCAGCCGGCCGCCTTGGCGCGCTCGATGAGCGAGGCGGCGAAACCGCGGTCGCGCATCACGTAGAGCTGGAACCAGAACGGGCGGCTGACCGCGCCGGCGACGTCCTCGATCGAGCAGATCGACATGGTCGAGAGCGTGAAGGGAACCCCGAAGCGCTCCGCGGCGCGCGCCGCGAGCATCTCGCCGTCGGCCCAGGCGAGGCCGGTGAGCCCGGTCGGGGCGAGCGCCACCGGCATCGCGACCTCCTCGCCCGCCATCGTGGTGCGCGTCGAGCGCGCCTCGACGTTGATCCCGACGCGCTGGCGCAGCTTGAGCGCATCGAGGTCCGCCTTGTTCGCGCGCAGCGTCGCCTGGTCGTAGGAGCCGCAATCGACGTAGTCGAAAATCGCCCTGGCGACGCGCCTGCGCGCCAGCTGGCGCAGATCCTCGATGTTCGTCACGACCGGCATAAGGCTTAGTGTTTCACATCGTGAGATACAATGCCAAGTGCGATGCCCGCGGCCCGCGACGAGCACAAGAACCCGATTCAGGTGATCGAGCGGATGATGAAGCTGCTCGACGTGCTCGCCGAGCACCCCGAGCCGCTCGGCCTGAAGCAGGTGGCGCAGCTGACGGGGCTGCACCCTTCCACCGCGCACCGCATTCTTTCGGCGATGTCCGCGGACCGGTTCGTCGACCGCGTCGAGCCCGGAAGCTATCGCCTCGGCATGCGGCTGCTCGAGCTCGGCAACCTCGTCAAGTCGCGCATCAGCGTGCGCGAGATGGCGCTGCCGGTGATGAGGGAGCTCCACCTGCAGACGGGCGAAACGGTCAACCTCTCGGTGCGGCACGACGACGAGATCGTGTACGTCGAGCGCACCTCCTCGGGCCGCTCGGCGATGCGCGTGGTGCACGTGATCGGCGCGCGCGCCGCGCTGCACATCACGGCTGCGGGGAAGCTGTTCCTGCTCGAGGAGGGGTTCGCACGGCTGCGCGAGTACGCCAAGCGCACCGGGCTCGCGCCGCGCACGCGCAACACGATCAGCGCGCTGCCGCAGCTCGAGCGCGAGCTCGAGCGCATCCAGCGCCAGGGCTGGGCGACGGACAACGAGGAGGCCGAGATGGGCGTGCGCTGCGTCGCCGCCGCGGTGCGCGACGACTCCGGGCACCTGCTCGCCGCGCTCTCGATCTCCTCGCCCGCCGACCGCATGAAGCAGAGCTGGGGACCGCTCGTCAAGGAAGCGGCCGACCGCATCTCGCACGCGATCGGCCACCGGCGCGACGCCGCGCGCATCGGCGCGGTGTAGGGCGGCGGCTCCGCTGCCGCCGCTACGCCGCGCGCAGCCCGTGCAGCGAGAACAGGCCCTGGCGGTCCAGCCAGACCTTCGCGCCCTCGAACCCGGCCTCGGCGGCAAGCGCCCGGAACTCCTCGACCGAGTACTTGCAGGAGTTCTCCGTGTGGATCGATTCGCCGGCATTGAACTCGAAGCGGTGCCGGCCGATGCGCACGCCCTGGCGCACGAGCGACACCAGGTGCATCTCGATGCGGCCGCGCGAGGCGTTGTAGAACGCGTAGTGGCGGAAGCGCGCGAGGTCGAAGTCGCCGCCGAGCTCGCGGTTGATGCGCCGCAGGAGATTGAGATTGAACGCGGCGGTGACGCCTCCGGCGTCGTTGTAGGCTGCGTGCAGCACGTTCGCGTCCTTCTTGAGGTCCACCCCGACCAGCATGGCGTCGCCGGCGCCGACCTGGCCGCGCGTCATCGAGAGAAAGGCGTGCGCCTCGTGCGGCACCAGGTTGCCGATGGTCGAGCCCGGGAAATAGATCACGCGCCGGCGCGCGCCACGGCCGCGGAAGAGCGGCAGCTTGAGCGGCCGGGAGAAGTCGCCCACCACGCCGGAGATCACGAGCCACGGGAACTCGCGCGCGAGGCGTTTCGAGGCGGCGTGCAGCGCGGCCTCCGCGATGTCCACGGGAACGTACGCGGCGGGCCGCAGGCGCCGGATCAGGAGGCGCGTCTTGTTGCTCGCGCCGCTGCCGTATTCGATCAGCTCGCAGCCCCGGCCGGCGAAGCGCGCGATGTCGGCGAGGTGCTGGCGCGTGAGCCGGAGCTCGGCGCGCGTCGGGTAGTACTCCTTCAGGCGGCAGATCGCCTCGAACAGGCGGCTGCCCTCGGCGTCGTAGAAGTACTTGGGCGGGAGCGTCTTCTGCGGCAGCGAAAGGCCAGCGATCACGTCCTCGCGGAAGCTGTCCGCGGGGACGACCGAGCCGTGGAACGAGATTGCGCCTAGCCGCTCGGCTCCGCGGCGGCGTTGCTTTCGAGCCACTTGCGGATGCGGTTGGCGTCGCCGATGCGCGAGTACTTGCCCCAGGAGTCGAGCAGGATCACGGTCAGCTCGCGCGCGTTCATGCGCACGCGCATCACCAGGCAGCGCCCCGCTTCGCTGATGAAGCCGGTCTTGGAGAGCCCGATGTCCCAGCTCGCGCTGCGCACGAGGCCGTTGGTGTTGCGGTAGCCGATGCGGCGCCCGCGCGCCTCGATGGTCGCGCTCGCGCGCGTCGAATACTCGCGGATCTGCGGGTGCTGGTAGGCGGCGTTGACCAGCCGGGCGAGATCGCGCGCGCTCGAGACGTTGCCGGGGGAGAGGCCGGTCGCGTCCACGAAGCGCGTCTCGCTCATGCCGAGGGTGCGCGCCTTGGCGTTCATCGCCGCGACGAAGGCGTCGCGGCCGCCCGGGTAGGTGCGCGCGAGGGCGGCCGCGGCGCGATTCTCCGAGGACATGAGCGCGAGCAGCAGCAGCTCGTCGCGCGTGAGCATCGTCCCCGGGCGCAGGCGCGAGCGCGAGCCCTTCATCGCGTCGCCGTCCTCCCCGCTGATCACGACGCGCTGCGCCAGGTCGAGCCGGCGCTCGAGCAGCACGATCGCGGTCATCAGCTTGGTGATCGAGGCGATCGGCAGCGGCGTCCCGGGGTTCTTCGCCAGCAGCGTCTCGCCGCTCGCGGCGTCCTGCACCAGCGCCACCGCCGAGCGCAGGAACACCTTGTCCGGGTTCTCGGCCTGCAGCTGGTCGAGCGGGTCGGCTGCGGCCTTGCGCTTGGCGCCCGCGCCCTGCGCGAAGCCGACGCTCAACGCGAGCACTGCCGCGAGCGCGATCCCGGCGACGATTTTTTCCAGATGATGCAGCGTTCTCTCCCTCTCCTTGCGCATGCCCGTGTTTTTGCTGGGTTTTCTTCTGGCTGGCGCGAGTTTAGCCCGGAGAAACCTGGAAATGCAAGGAAAAAGAACACCCTACCCCGGGAACTTGAGGACCCGCTTAAGCCGCCTTGGCCCGCTCCAGCACCGCCTCGGCCTGCGCCGCCTGCTGCTGCAGGGCCCACATGCGGGCGTACTCGCCGCTCGCGGCGAGCAGTTCGCGGTGCGTGCCGCGCTCTGCGATGCGTCCGTGGGTGAGGACGAGGATCAGGTCGGCGTCCATCACCGTGGAGAGGCGATGGGCGATCACGAGGGTGGTGCGCCCCACGGAGATGCGCTCGAGCTCGGCCTGGATCGCCTTTTCCGCCTTCGAGTCGAGCGCCGAGGTCGCCTCGTCGAAGATCAGGATCCTCGGGTTCTTGAGCAGCGCCCGGGCGATCGCCACGCGCTGCTTCTCGCCACCGGAGAGCTTGAGGCCGCGCTCGCCGACCATCGACTCGTACCCCGCCGGCAGCGACTCGATGAACTCGTGGATGTGGGCGGCGCGCGCCGCCGCGATCACTTCGTCGTCGCTGGCGTCGGGCCGGCCGTAGTGAATGTTGTAACGGATCGTGTCGTTGAACAGCACCGTGTCCTGCGGCACGATGCCGATGGCCGCGCGCAGCCCCGCCTGGCGCAGCTCCCGGATGTCCTTGCCGTTCACCGAGATCGCGCCGCCCGTGACGTCGTAGAACCGGTAGAGCAGCCGCGCGAGCGTCGACTTGCCCGAGCCGGAGTGGCCGACCACCGCGACGCGGCGCCCGGCGGGGATCGAGAAGCTCACCTGGCGCAGGATCGGGCGCGCGGCCTCGTAATGGAAGTCGACCTCGCGGAACTCCACCGTTGCCCGGCCGGGGGCCGCGTCGACCGCGCCCGGCGCGTCCTCGACCTCGCGGTGCTCGCCGAGCAGGCGGAACATGCGGTCCATGTCGATGAGCGCCTGCTTGATCTCGCGGTAGACCATGCCGAGGAAGTTGAGCGGGATGTAGAGCTGGATGAGCAGCCCGTTCACCAGCACCAGGTCGCCGAGCGTGAACCCGCCCCCGACCACCCCTTCGGCGCAGAGGAACATGAGCGCGGTCACGGCCGCCGCGATGATCAGCGACTGGCCGATGTTGAGCAGCCCGAGCGAGGCTTCGGTCCTGACCGCCGCCGATTCGTACTTGCCCAGGTTCTCGTCGTAGCGGCGCGCCTCGAACTCCTCGTTGCCGAAGTACTTGACGGTCTCGTAGTTGAGCAGGCTGTCGACGGCGCGCGTGTTCGCCTTCGAGTCGAGCTCGTTGGCGCGGCGCCGGATCTCCATGCGCCATTCCGTGATCCCGACCGTGAAGCCGATGTAGACGGCCACGGCGCCGAACGTGATCGCGGGAAAGCGCCAGTCGAAGCGGCCGATCAGCACCGCGGCGACGAGCGCGAACTCGAGGATCACCGGCAGGATCGAGAACAGCACGTACGACAGCAGCGTCGAGATGCCGCGCGTGCCGCGCTCGATGTCGCGCGTCATGCCGCCGGTCTGGCGCTCCAGGTGAAAGCGCAGCGAGAGCGCATGCAGGTGGCGGAACACGCCCAGCGCAACGCGCCGGATCGCGCGCTGCGCGACGCGCACGAAGACGACGTCGCGCAGCTCGGCGAACAGCGTGGTCGAGAAGCGCAGGATCCCGTATACCGCCAGCAGCGCGGCGGGCACCGCGACCAGCGCGAGCTTCGGGTCGAGGCCGTCGACCACTTCCTTCATGACGAGCGGTACGCCGACGTTGGCGAGCTTCGCCACCACCAGGCAGGAGAGCGCGAGCGCCACCCTGCCGCGGTACTCCCAGAGGTAGGGCAGCAGCGTTGCCGCGGCACGCCACTCTGTCCCCCGGAGCGGCTCTGCCGGCGCGGCGTGGTGCGGGCGCGCGGCCATGGCGAGCGGCGGATTCTATTTCAATAGGGTGGCGCGAGGCGCCGGAATCCGTGCGCGAGGACGAGCAGCGTGAAGAGCGCGTTGCGCGCGAGCAGGCGCAGCGGCGAGAGCCAGATCGAGCGCCTGCGCACCTTGCGCTCAGCCGCGTCCGCGGCGCGGCGCGCCACTTCCTCCATCCAGGCGACGCCGCGCGGCCAGTCCCACAGCCCGGTCAGCCGGTGCTCCGGGATGCCTTGCTTGCCGACGCCCGCGCCGACGATGGCGCCCGTCATTGCCGCCGTGGTGTCGGCGTCGCCGCCGCAGCGGATCACCGCCTCGAGCGCCGCCTCGAAGTCATGCGGGTGCGCGAACCAGGCGTGCAGCACGGCGGGCACGCTGTGGAACATGTAGCCGCTCACCCCCTTTGCGCAGCCGAGCGACTCGGCGAAGCGCTCGGTCGATTCACCGCGCGCAGCGTTCTCGTACGCCCGCTCGGCGAGGGCCACCATCTCGCGCCCGGCTTCGCCGAAGGGCGCGCAGAGCCTGCGCAGGTGGTCGAGGAACGCGGCGGGAGATTCGCCGCGCATCGAGGCGCGCGCCGCCAGCGCCACGGCGAGCGCGCCGCACTCGGCCTTCGGATCGGTGTGCGTGATCGTGGTCGCGGCCGAGCAGTACATGACGAGCAGCGGCTCCTCGGCGTGGAACAGCACGCCGAGCAGCGCGCTGCGCATCGCCGGGCCGTTCCCGGCCGAGTGCACGCCCGAGAGCTGCGGCGGCACGAACAGCCACAGCTTCAGGATCGAGCGCAGCGTCGCGAAGCCGACGCCCGCGGGCAGCCCCAGCAGCCAGAAGCGCAGCCGCCAGGCGAAGCTGGCGAGAAAGCGCGCCGGATTTCCGCCCGAGACCGCGACCGCCTGCGCCAGCATGCAGCTGTGATCGGTGTCGTCCGAGCACATGCCGCGAGCGAACGCGAAGCGGTAGCGCTCGAGGCTCGGCACCATGCGCCGCTGGCGGCGCCTCGACAGCCCCTCGCAGGGCAGCCCGAGCGCATCGCCGACCGCGGTGCCGAGCAGGCAACCGACCGCCGCATCCGACCGCGAGACCGACTCCGGGCGCGCCATGGCGTCTCCGCTTCCGTGGCTAGGTTCGCATAGCGCAACGGCGACTGCCACCGAGCCCCTTGACGCAACAGGGCCGCGCCCGGTACGATTCAAACGGTCGTTTGAACTCGCTGGAGCCATGACCGTACGCCCTCTGAAGCCCCTCCAGGAGACCCAGATCCGCATCCTCGACGCCGCCGAGGAGCTCTTCATGCAGCATGGGTTCGAGGGCACCTCGATGCGCCTGCTGACCGCCCGGGCGGGGGTCAACCTGGCGGCGGTCAACTACCACTTCGGCTCCAAGGACGCGCTGATCGAGGCGGTGTTCCGCCGGCGCCTCGATCCGATGAACGCCGAGCGTATCGCCGCGCTCGACCGGCTGGAGAAGGAGGCGGCCGGGCGGCCGCTCGAGCCCGAGCCGATCATCCGCGCCTTCGTCGGCGCGGGGCTGCGCATGATCGAGGACGCCAAGGGCGGACGCAATTTCATCCGGCTGCTGGGCCGCACCTACACCGATCCGCAGAAGCAGATCCGGGCGCTCATCGGGAGCCTCTACGCGCCGGCCATGGAACGCTTCAAGGTGGCTTTCGAGCGCGCGCTGCCGCAGATGCCGCGCGAGGAGCTCGTCTGGCGCATGCACTTCATGTTCGGCACCCTCGCCTACACGCTCGCCGCGACCGACACGGTGCAACTGATCGCCGGCTGCAAGCCCGAGGACCGCTACGACGCGCGCCTGCTCGAGGAGCGCCTCGCGGCGTTCCTCGTCGCCGGGCTGCTCGCGCCACGGCACGGCGCGACGGACGTGAAGAAGGCCGCCTAGCATCCCGCAATCCAATCAAGGAACCCGCCATGCTCGGCTTCGCTCTCGGAACGATCGCAGTCCTCCTGCTCCTCGCTTACTTCCAGGCGCCGATCCTCGTCTGGACCATCGGCGTCGGCATCGTGCTCGCCACCTGGGCGGCGGCGTTCGAGTTCGGCGCCACGACCGATATCGTGCTCGCGGCGTTGTTCGCGCTCGCCGCCGGCGTGCTCAACTTCCCGAAGCTGCGCAGGGCGCTGATCAGTGATCGCGTGCTCGTGATCTACCGCCGCATTCTTCCCGACATGACGCAGACGGAGAAGGACGCGATCGACGCCGGCACGGTGTGGTGGGACGCGGACCTGTTCTCCGGCAAGCCCGACTTCGCCAAGCTGCTGGCGATCCCGGAGCCGAAGCTGAGCGCCGAGGAGCAGGCGTTCCTCGACGGACCGTGCGAGGAAGTCTGCGCGATGACCGACGACTGGGAGATCACGCACGAGCGCTACGACCTGCCGCCCAAGGTCTGGCAGTACATCAAGGACAAGGGGTTCCTCGGCATGATCATCCCGAAGAAGTACGGCGGCCTCGGTTTCTCCGCGCTCGCGCACTCGGCGGTGGTGATGAAGCTCTCGACGCGCTCCAACGCGCTCGCGGTGAGCGTCATGGTGCCGAACTCGCTCGGGCCGGCCGAGCTGCTGCTGCACTACGGAACCGATGAGCAGAAGAACTATTACCTGCCGCGGCTCGCCAAGGGGCAGGAGGTTCCTTGCTTCGCGCTCACCAATCCCGAAGCGGGCTCGGACGCCGCCTCGATCCCCGACTACGGCGTCGTATGCAAGGGCACCTGGCAAGGCAAGGAGACGCTCGGCATGCGCGTCACCTGGGACAAGCGCTACATCACGCTCGGGCCGGTCGCGACGCTGCTCGGCCTCGCCTTCCGGCTCTATGACCCCGAGCATCTGCTCGGCGACAAGGAAGACCTCGGCATCACCTGCGCGCTCGTGCCGACGAACACCCCCGGCGTCAACATCGGGCGCCGCCACCTGCCGCTCAACGCCGTGTTCCAGAACGGTCCGAACTCGGGCAAAGACGTGTTCATGCCGATCGACTGGATCATCGGCGGCAAGGACTACGCCGGCAAGGGATGGATGATGCTGATGGGCTGCCTCGCCGCCGGCCGCTCGATCTCGCTGCCCTCCTCCTCGGTGGGCGGCGCCAAGGCGCTGGCGCGCATCACGGGCGCGTACGCGCGCGTGCGCAGCCAGTTCCGCACCCCGATCGGCAGGCTCGAGGGCGTCGAGGAGGCGCTTGGGCGCATCGCGGCCCACTGCTACATGATGGAGGCGACGCGCGTCATGACCGCCGGCGCGGTCGATCTGGGCGAGAAGCCCGCGGTGATCTCGGCCATCGCCAAGTACCACATGACCGAGCGCGCCCGCAGGATCGTCGACGACGCCATGGATATCCACGGCGGCAAGGGCATCTGCCTCGGGCCGAACAACTGGGTTGGGCGCGGCTACCAGGTGATCCCGGTCGGGATCACGGTCGAGGGCGCCAACATCCTGACGCGCACGCTCATCATCTTCGGCCAGGGCGCGATCCGCTGCCACCCGTACGTGCTGCGCGAGATGCGCGCGGCGAAGGAAATGAAGGGCGCGCAGGCCTCGGTCGAGTTCGACGACGCCTTCACCTCGCACGTCGGCCACACGATCTCGAACGCCGTGCGCGCCTTCCTCTACGGCCTGACGCGCGGCGCGATCGCGCCGGCGCCGGCGGGCGCCTCCCCCGAGACCAAGCACTACTACCGCGGCGTTTCGCGCCTCTCGGCGGCGTTCGCCTTCCTCGCCGACGTCTCGATGCTCGCGATGGGCGGCGCGCTGAAAAGGAAGGAGAAGATCTCGGGGCGCCTCGGCGACGTGCTCTCGATGATGTACCTCGTCACGGCGACGCTCAAGCGCTTCGAGGAGCAGGGCCGGCTCGACGCCGACCTGCCGCTGGTGCGCTGGTCGGTGCGCGACGCGCTCTATCAGGCGCAGCAGGCAATCGACGTGATCCTGTCGAACTTCCCGGTCAAGGCGCTCGCCACGCTGCTGCGCTTCACGATCTTCCCCCTCGGCACGCCGTTCCGCCCGCCGCTCGATTCGCGCAACCACAAGTGCGCGCGGATCGTGCTCGAGCCAGGCGCCGCGCGCGACCGGCTCACCGCCGGCATGTACGTCGGCAAGGGCGAGTCCGATCCGACCGGCGTGCTCGAGGCGGCGTTCCTCGCCACCATCGCCTGCGAGCCGATCGAGAAGAAGCTGCGCGAAGCGGTGAAGAGCGGCGCGATCGTCACGCGCTCGGGGCTGGATACCGCGGCGGCGGCGCGCGACAAGGGAATCCTGACCGCCGATGAGCTTGCGCAATGGCACCGCAAGGAGGCGCTGCGCAGGAACGTGATCAAGGTGGACGACTTCCCGCAGGATTTCGGCCGCGCCGAGATCATGCAAGAGCTGGAGCGCGAGCGGCAGTCCGCTACGGCGAAGGCCGCCTGAGCGAAGGAGGTTCTCCATGGCTGGTTTTGCGAAACCGATCTACGTCATCGACGGCGCACGTACGCCGTTCCTTAAATCCAACAAGAACCGCCCCGGGCCGTTCTCGGCGAGCGATCTCGCCACCCAGGCCGGGCGGACGCTGCTTACGCGCCAGAAGTTCGCACCGACCGACCTCGACGAGGTCATCCTCGGCTGCGCCGCGCCTTCGGTGGACGAGGTGAACATCGGGCGCGTCGCCGCGCTGCGCATGGGCTGCGGCGAGAAGGTGCCCGGCTGGACCGTGATGCGCAACTGCGCCTCCGGCATGCAGGCGCTCGACTCGGGCATCAACGCCATCCTCGCCGGGCGCTCGCACCTGGTCCTGGCGGGCGGCGTGGATGCGCTCTCGCGGGCGCCGCTGCTCTACTCCGACAGGATGGTGCTGTGGTTCGCCGACATGATGGGCATGAAGACCGCCGGGCAGCGCGCGGCGCACTTCGCGAAGCTGCCGTTCAAGGCGCTGCTGGCCCCGGTGATCGGCATCATGAAAGGGCTCACCGACCCGATGGTAGGGCTGCTCATGGGCCAGACGGCGGAGAACCTCGCGCACCGCTTCGGCATCATGCGCGAGCAGATGGACGCGTACTCGGTGCGCAGCCATCAGCGCGTGGCGCGCGCGCAGGACGGCGGCTGGCTCGCGCCGGGCGGCGGCGAAGTCGAGGCGGTCTATGACCGCGCCGGAAACGCGCTCGGCCTGGATGACGGCGTGCGGCGCGACGCCTCGATGGAGAACCTCGCCAAGCTCAAGCCCTTCTTCGACCGCAAGTACGGCAACGTGACGCCGGGCAACAGCTCGCAGATCACGGACGGCGCAGCCTGGCTGATCCTCGCCTCGGAAGAGGCAGTCGCGCGCCACGGCCTCGCGCCGATCGGCCGCATCGCAGACTCGCAGTGGGCCGGGCTCGACCCGGCGCAGATGGGCCTGGGGCCGGTGCACGCGGCGACGCCGATCCTGCGGCGACATTCCATGCAGCTCCACGACCTCGACTACTGGGAGATCAACGAAGCGTTCGCGGCGCAGGTGCTCGGCTGCCTCGCGGCCTGGAAGGAGGAGAGATACTGCAAGGAGCAGCTCGGCCTTGATCGCGCGCTTGGCGCGATGGACGAGGAGCGTCTCAACGTGGACGGCGGCGCGGTCGCGCTCGGCCACCCGGTGGGCGCATCCGGCGCCCGCATCGTGCTGCACATGCTGAAGCTGCTGAAGCGCAAGAAGGCGAAGCGCGGCATGACCTCGATCTGCATCGGCGGCGGACTCGGCGGCGCGATGCTGGTCGAGGCGGCTTGAGGGGAAGCGCGTGGACCGGGTAAAGACAGCCTACAAGCACTGGCGGCACGAGCAGGACGCGCAAGGGCTGGTCTGGCTCACCTTCGACCGCGAGGGCGCCTCGGCGAACACGTTCTCGCGCGAGGCGGTCGAGGAGCTCGATGCCGCGCTCGAGGCGATCCGGCTCACCAATCCGCGCGGGCTCGTCATCCGCTCGGCGAAGTCGAGCTTCATCGCCGGCGCCGACGTGAACGAGTTCGTCGGCTTCAAGAGCCCCGAGGAGGCGACCTCGTTCGTACGCCTCGGCTGGGACGTCTTCAACAAGCTCTCGCTGCTGCCGTTTCCTACCACCGCGATGATCAACGGCTTCTGCATGGGCGGGGGCCTCGAGCTCGCGCTCGCCTGCAGGTACCGCGTCGCGCTCGATGATCCGAAGACGCGCTTCGCGTTTCCCGAGGTGATGCTCGGCATCTGGCCGGTCTGGCACGGCCTGCAGTGGCTGCCGCGGCGCGTCGGGCCCGCGGCGGCCTTCGACATGCTGCTTACCGGCAAGGCGGTGGACGCGCGGCGCGCCAAGCGCATGGGCCTCGTGGACGAGGCGGTGCCGCTGCGGATCCTGGAAAACACCGCGCGCATGGTGACGCTGCAGGCGCCGGCGCAGAGGAAGCTGAAGCTGCTCGACCGGCTGATGCTCGGGCCGCTGCGCGGCCTCGTCGTGTCGCAGGCGCGCCGCCAGGTCGCGAAGCGGGCGCGGCCCGAGCACTACCCTGCCCCCTACGCGATCCTGCACGCCTGGTCCAGGTACGACGGCGACCCGTTCGTGAACCCGGACGATCCGTCCTGCTCGATCAACGCCCTATTCGCGCACCCGACGACCAAGAACCTGATCCGCATCTTCTTCCTGCAGGAGCGCCTCAAGTCGCTCGGCAAAGGCTCGGACTTCGGGGCGAAGCACGTGCATGTGGTCGGCGCCGGCGTGATGGGCGGCGACATCGCGGCAGTCTGCGCCATGCGCGGCATCTCGGTGACGCTGCAGGACACCGCCCCCGAGCGCCTCGCGCCCGCGGTGAAGCGCGCGGCGAAGCTGTTCGAGCGGCGCCTGCGCGACCCGCGCCGCGTGCGCGACGCCCTCGACCGGATGATCCCCGACGTCGCGGGCGCGGGCGCCGCGCGCGCCGACGTGATCATCGAGGCAATCTTCGAGAACCTGGAGGCGAAGAAGGAGCTGTTCGCGAAGCTCGAGGCGGCGGCGCGCCCCGGCGCGGTGCTGGCGTCGAACACCTCGAGCCTGAAGCTCGCCGACATCGCCTCCGCGCTGCGCGATCCCGCGCGCCTCGTGGGGATCCATTTCTTCAACCCGGTGCCGCAGATGATGCTGGTCGAGGTCGTCTCGGGCGCGCGCACCGCGCCGGAGCACGCCGCGAATGCGACTGCGTTCGTGCGCCAGATCGACAAGCTGCCGCTGCCGGTGAAGGACTCGCCCGGCTTCCTCGTCAACCGCGTGCTCGGGCCCTACATGCAGAATGCCTTCCGCATGCTGGACGAGGGCGCGAAGCCCGAGACGATCGACGCCGCGATGGAGGAGTTCGGCATGCCGATGGGGCCGATCGAGCTCGCCGACACGGTCGGCCTCGACATCTGCCTCGCGGCCGGCAAGGAGCTGGCGAAGAAAGGCGCGCACGGCGAAGCCGAGGCGCCGCAGGTGCTGCTCAACAAGGTGGCGCTGGGACAGCTCGGCCGCAAGACCGGCCAGGGAATCTACCGCTACGAGGGCGGCAAGCCCGTGAAGGGCCAGCCCGACGCCTACAGGAGCGAGCTCGTCGATTCGCTCACCGAGCCCTACCTGGCGGAAGCGAAGGCGGTGCTCGCCGAGGGCATCGTCGCCGACGCCGACCTGATCGACGCCGGGCTTATCTTCGGCACCGGATTCGCGCCGTTCCGCGGCGGGCCGCTCCACTACCTGCAGACGAAAGCCAAGTAAGCTCCCGGGATGGGCAAGGCCTCGCACCAGCCGCCGGGCCTCGCGCTGCCGGAGGGCAGGATCCCGGCGCTGCGCGTCGTCCCGATGCCGGCCGACGCGAACCACAACGGCGACATTTTCGGCGGCTGGATCATGGCGCAGGTGGACGTCGCCGGCGGCACCGTGGCGGGACGCGTCGCGCGCGGCCGCGTCGCCACCGTCGCGGTCAATTCCTTCGTCTTCAAGCAGCCGGTGCAGATCGGCGACGTGCTTTCCTTCTACGCCGACGTCGTGCGCACCGGCAACACCTCGGTGACGGTGAACGTCGAGGTCTACGCGGAGCGCGGCCGCACCGACACGCGCGTGGTCAAGGTCACCGAGGCGACGCTCACCTTCGTCGCCATCGACCCCAAGGGCAAGCCGCGGCCGCTTCCGCGGCAATGATCGCGCCGCTCGAGTTCGCGGCGCGCGACGGCTACACGCTTGCCGGCACGCTGTTCCGTCCCGCGGCGCCCAACGGCCGCGCGGTGCTCGTGCATTCCGCGGTGGGCGTGAAGCAGCAGTTCTACTCCGGCTTCGCCGCCTGCCTCGCCGAGCGCGGCTTCCTCGCCCTCACCTTCGATTACCGCGGCATCGGCGCCTCGCGCCGCGAGCCGCTCGGCCGCATGACGGTGCGCATCCGCGATTGGGCGCGGCTCGATGCCGCCGCGGCGCTCGACCGGCTCGAGCAGGCGGCGCCCGGCGCTCGGCTGCTCGCCGTGTGCCACAGCTTCGGCGGCAACGGCCTCGGCCTAGTCCCCGGCGCCGAGCGCTACGGGGCCGCGCTCTTCGTCGGCGTGCAGAGCGGCTACTGGCGCCACTGGCGCGGCGCCGGGCGCGCGGGCATGTGGCTGCTTACGCATGCGCTGTTGCCGGCGCTGGCACGCGCGATCGGCTACTTCCCGGCGCGGCTCTTCGGCCAAGGCGAGGACCTCCCCGCCGGCGTCGCCATCGAATGGGCGAGCTGGTGCCGCAACCCGCGCTACGCCGCGGGCGCGCTCGGCGACGAAGGCTATGCCCGCTTCGCCGCGCCGATCCGCAGCTACTGGATTGCCGACGATCGCTACGCGCCGCGCGCCGCGACCGAGGCGCTGCTCGAGCTCTATCCTGCGGCGGCCAAAGAACTCGTCCCGGTCGATCCGTCGCGGTACGGCGGCTCGCGAATCGGTCACTTCGGATTCTTTCGCGAGCGCTTCCGCGACACTCTCTGGCAAGAAGCCGCCGCCTGGCTGGCGCGGGTTTGAGCCCGCCGGCGTTCAGCCGGCGAGCCCCGGGAAGAGCTGGCGCAGCCCCTCGGCCATGGTCTGGATGGCGAGCGCCGCGAGCAGCAACCCGAGCAGCCGTGTGGCGATGTTCAGGCCCGTGGTGCCCATGCGCTCGCCGATCGGCTGCGCGAGCGTGAGCACCGCCCAAGCGAGCGCGCAGACGGCGACGATGCACGCCAGCAGCGCGGCGAGGTGCGCCGTGCCCCCGGGCTGCGCCGCGAGGATCGTGGTGCTGATCGCGCCCGGCCCGGCCAGCAGCGGCACCGCGAGTGGCACGACACCGGACACTTCGCCGCTTTCCAGCTCGCGCGCCTCGGCCTGCGACTGGCGCACGCCTCCGACCTGTGCGTTGAGCATCGCGAGCGCCATGAGAAGGAGCACCAATCCGCCGCCGACGCGAAACGCAGGCAGGCTCGCGCCGATGAGCGTCAGAATGCCCTCGCCGACCAGCGCCGAGGCGACGAGCACGGCGAGCACGGTGATCGTCACGACGCGCACCAGCGCGGCGCGCTCGGCGGCGTTGCGCGACGCGGTCAGCGCGAGAAAGATCGGAACGGCGAGGAAGGGGTCGAGAACCGCCGTCAGCGTGACGACAAAGCGCAGGTATCCCGAGAGCGGGAGCAGTCCCTCCACGCCCGCGTGCTACTTCTTGCCGCGCGCGAACATCGTCTCCTGCGCCGCCTTGCGCTCGGCATTGACTTTGGCGAAAGCCGGCCGCTCGCCGAGCATCTTGAGGTAGGGCTTGACCTGGGGAATGCCCTCGAGGTAGTCGCGCCCGTACACGGTCCTGGTGGTGAGCGTCACGAGCGGCAGGTGCACGAACGCCGCGCAGTCGGCGATGGTCAGTTCTTTGCCCGCGATATACGGCTCGAACCTCGCCACCGCCTTGAGCGCGCGCACCCCCTTGGCGATGTCCTTCTCGGCCCGCGCCTTGGTTTCCTCCGAGTTCGTGCCGCCGAAGAACGCCCCGGGGTAGAGCCGGCGCACCGGAAGCTCCAGGTACAGCTCGATGAACGTGACGAGCTCCCGCACGCGCGCCCGCTGCAGGGGGTCCCTCGGCAGCAGCGGCTTCTCTGGGTAGGCTTCCTCCAGGTACTCGAGGATCACCTCCGACTCGCGCAAGCGCGTCCCGTTCACGACCGCGTAGGGCACCTTGCCCATCGGGCTGTTGGCGAGATGCTCCTCGCTCTGCGAGGTCTGCACGCCGTCATCCTCCTCGAACGGCACGCCCTTCTCGAGCAGCGCGATGCGCACCTTGTTGTGGTAGTTGCTGATGCGAATGCCGCAGAGCTTGATCATGACGCCTCCTCCTCTAGCGGTGGCATTATAGGCGCGCCATGAGCGACGACCGCCCCGATTTCATCACCGACCTCGCCGCCGAGACCTCGTACAGCGGTTACCTGCGGCTCGACCTGCTGTTCGCGGCGCAGCAGCCGCGCTCGGCGCACCACGACGAGATGCTGTTCATCATCCAGCACCAGACATCCGAGCTGTGGATGAAGCTGATGGTGCACGAGCTCGGCGCCGCGATCGCGCACGTGCGCGCCGACGCGCTCGCGCCCTGCTTCAAGATCCTGGCCCGCGTCAAGCAGGTGCAGCGCCAGCTGTTCGAGCAGTGGGCCGTGCTCGAGACGCTGACGCCGACGGAGTACGCGCAGTTCCGCGACGTGCTCGGGCCCGCCTCCGGCCTGCAGTCTTCGCAGTTCCGCGCCATCGAGTTCATGCTCGGCAACAAGGACGGCCGGGTTCTCGAGGTGCATCGCCATGACCCCGCGACGCACGCGTGGCTCAAGCGCCTGCTCGAGGCGCCGGGCCTGTACGACGAGTTCCTGCGCCACCTCGCGCGCCGCGGCATGCCGGTGCCGCGCGATTGCGTCGAGCGCGACTGGTCCCGGCCCTACCGCCGCCATGAAGGCGTCACCGCGGTGTTCAAGACGATCTACGAGCGCCCCGAGAGCCACTGGGACGCCTACGACATGTGCGAGAAGCTCGTGGACGTGGAGGAGAACTTCCAGCTCTGGCGCTTCCGCCACGTGAAGACGGTCGAGCGCGTGATCGGCTTCAAGCGCGGCACCGGCGGCACCGCGGGCGTCGCGTTCCTGAGAAAGACGCTCGAGGTGGCGCTCTTTCCGGAATTGATCGACGTCAGGACGGAAATCGGCGCGCGCTAGTGTGCCGAGTCGCAAATTCGCGAGCTGGCGTAGGGCGGATGCTTCGCATCCCCCTGGAGGGCTCGGCAGCAAGCTGCCGCCCTACGATCTCATGCGAACTTGTGACTCACGACACTAGGGCCGGGACGGCGTGCGGGGCGGGAGCGGCAGCGCGCTGTAGTCGGCGTGGCGCAGCGTACGCTTGCCGAGCCTGGTGATGCGGAAGCGCGCCCCGCAAGCCGGGTCGAGAGAGGCGATATCGGTGTCGGTGGTCATCCAGTCGTTCGGGTGCGTCGGGCGCTGCTTGGCGGGCAGAAAAGGCAGCACCGCCATCATGGCATAGAGCGAAAACGACGCCTCCCGCCCGGGCGGGAAAACGATCCGGCCGCCGATCACGTCGAAGCCGTCGCCCGGCCGCGCGTGGCTCACGAAGGGCTTGCCGGTGTCGAGCACCTCGACCCGCAGGTCGTAGAGCTCGAATTCGTCGCCGAAGTGCTCGGAAGCGTCGCTCATGAAGTCGTTATCCCCTGTGTGTTCTGGTTGCGCCACATGATCCGGTAGTGCGCGCTGTCGCGGTCGCGCTCGCGCGCGTAGCAATCGCCCCCGGGCCCGCGCGCCTCGGCCGCCCGCGCCGCGATCCGCGCGCGATCCTCTTCGTCGAGCGCGAAGCCGAAGGGCTCGAGCGTCGCCGCTAGCCGCGAAGAATCGCGCGCCCCGACAATGGCGACCGCCACGCCCGGCTTGTCCAGCACATAGCGCAGCGCGACGCTCGACGGCGCCACCCCGTGCTTGCGCGCTATCGCGACCAGGGTCTCCAGCATCCGCTGGAACGCCGCCCAGCCGCCGAAGTCCTCGAGAATCAGCCGGTACTTGACCAGCGAGCGGTTGGCGAGCGGCGGCGCCGGGTCGCGCGCTCCCAGCCAGCGCTCGGAGACGAATCCGCCGGCGAGCGTGCCGTAGCACAGCAGCCCGATGCCGCGCTCGCGGCAGAAGTCGGCGAGGCCGTGCTCGGGCCGGCGGTCGAACACCGACCATTGCAGCTGATGCGTCGCCACCGGCACCCCGGCCGCGACAATCTCGCGCATGCGCGCGGTGTCGAAATTGGTCGTGCCGATGTGCCGGATCTTGCCGGCGCGCCGCAGGTCAGCCAGCCATGCGAGCGCGTCGAGGTAGCCGGGAACGTCGTACTCCCACCAGTGGAACTGCACCAGGTCGAGCGCCTCCACGCCCAGGCGGGCGAGCGAAACGTCGATGATCGCCTCGATGTCGGCCTTCGAGACCGAGGCGAGCGTCTCGAGGTCGGGCACGATCTTGGTCGAGATCGCGATCCGTTTCGCGTGCTCCGGATGGCGGCGGCGAAAGTCGCCGATCAGCTGCTCGACGCCGACGTAGTGGTCGGCGCAGTCGAAGAGCGTGATCCCGGCCTCGACGAACTTGCGCATCTCCTCGATCGCCTGATTGGGGTCGTAGGCCTCGCCGTGGCGCGCAGCGAGCTGCCAGTTGCCCTTGGCGATCCGCGAAACGGTGAGGCCGGGCGCAAGCTCGACGGTCTCGATTCTCATCCTTGATAGTATCCGCCTCGGCGGGCAAATGATCGAGGGTCCCCTCACCGAGGAGAAACTGCGCCGCGCGGTCCGGCCGCTTTTCTCGCGGGTGCTGGAGCGCGCGGAGATCTATCTTGCGAATCACTCGCTCGGCCGGCCGCCCGACCGCATGGCCGAGGACGTGGCGCGCGCGCTCGATGCGTGGTACCGCGACCTGGACGGCGCCTGGGATTCCTGGCTCGCCGCCCGCGAGAGGTTCCGCGAGCTCACCGCGCGGCTCGTCGGCGCGCCGCGCCCGGACTGCATCGTGCCGAAGACGAGCGCGGGACAGGGCCTGCGCGCGGTGCTGAACGCGCTCGAGGGCCGGCCGCGGGTGGTGACGACAGATGCCGAGTTCGATTCCATCGACTTGATCCTGCGCGCATACCGCGACAAGGGCCGCATCGAGCTGAAGATGTCGCCCTGGCGCGCGCTGCAGGCGGCTGGCGCGGACCTGGTCGTGCTGTCCACGGTCCTTTTCCGCACCGGACAGATCGTGCCCGATGTGGCGAAGCTCGTTCGCGCCGCGCACGCTTCGGGCGCGCTGGTGCTGCTCGACGTCTACCATCACGCGGGCGTGCTGCCGCTCGATCTCGCGGCGCTCGACGCCGATTTCGCCGTCGGCGGCTCGTACAAGTACACGCGCGGCGGGCCGGGCGCGTGCTGGCTGTACGCGCGCCCGGGCCTGCTCGAGGCGTTGCGCACGCTCGACACTGGCTGGTTCGCTAAAAAGGATGTGTTCGCCTATCTGCGGCCCGAGCCGCCCGAGTACGCGCCCGGCGGCGACGCATGGCTCGAGTCCACGCCAGCCGTGCTCGCGCCGGTGCAGGCGCTCGCGGGACTGGAGCTCACCGTCGAGCTCGGCGCCGAGCGTCTGCGCGCCTACAACCTCGCGCAGAAGCGCAGGCTTGCCGGGCTGTTACAGCGCGAAGGCGTGCCCGCCGAGGGCGCCGGCGAGGAGCACGGCGCCTTCGTCACGATCCGGAGTGACGCCGCCGCCGGGCTCGCAGCGCAGCTCGCGGGGCGAGGCGTGAAGGCGGACGCGCGCGGCGACCGGCTGCGCCTGTGTCCCGACATCCTGAACTCCGAAGAGGAGCTCGCCACGGCCGCGCGGCGGCTCGGCGAGCTGCTTCGATAGGAGTTCATCCCCGCGAAGGCGGGGATCCACTCGTGGTGTCCGCTTCCGCGGGGGCGACGTCCTGCCCGTAGTCCCGCGCCACGCCTTTGGCCGAGACGAGACCGGCGGCAAGATCGCCCTCGATGCGCCGGCGCTCGCGCTTCGCCGGATCGCCCATGCCGCCTCCTCCGGGCAGCTCCAGCACCAGCCGGTCTCCGGGCGGAATGGTGTGCACCGACTTGGTCGCAAGCACGCGTCCGGACGCAAGCCGCACCGCCCCGGCCCGCCCGGCGCGGCCGCCGCCGCGTCCCGCGGCGGGATTGCGCAGCCGATCGAAGGTCGCCGCGGCGACCGTGAAGGGCGCGCGCTCGCTGTTCCCGATCTCGATGCGCTGCCCGAGGCCGCCGCGGTACTCTCCGGCGCCGCCGGAATCGGGAAGATATTCCTTGCTCCAGAACACGAGCGGCGATTCGTTCTCCGTGATCTCCACCGGGACCACGCCGACGCCGCTCGGGAACGCGGTGGTGCTGAGCCCGTCCTTTCCCGGGCGCGCGCCGGTCCCGCCGAGCCCGACGTTGAGCACGTTGAACTGCGTGCCGGCGCCGCCCTCGCTCGCCAGGGGAAGCACCCAGATCGAGCCGGCGCTCTCGGCCGGGACCCGCCCCGCGAGCGCCTGCGCGAGGCAGCCGAACATCAGGTCGGGCAGCATCTGCCCGATCACGTGGCGCGCGGTCACGGGCGCGGGCCGCAGCGGATGCACGCACGAGCCTTCCTCGGCGCGCACGCGGAACGGCTCGAGCGAGCCGGCGTTGTTGGGGATCGAGGGGGCGATGATGCACTTCAGGCCGAACACCGAGTAGGCGTCGGTATAGCACTTGGGTGAATTGATGCCGCGCGCCGACAGCGGGGAGCTGCCCGCGAAATCGACCGTGATCCCGCCGTCGGCGACGGTCATGAGCACCCGTAGCTCGATCGGCGATTCGTAGCCATCGAGGGTGGTCGCGGCGCGATACTCCCCGCGCGGCAGGGCGCGGATCGCCTCGCGCGTCGCCGCGCGCGAGGTATCGAGGATGTGGCGCGCCAGATCGTCGATCGCCTCCAGGCCGAACTCGCGCATCATCTCGCGCAGCCGCGCTGCACCGACGTCGTTACAGGCGACGAGCGACAGCAGGTCGCCGCGTATCTCGACCGGATTGCGCGAGTTCGCCATCAGGATCGCCAGGATCGCCTCGTCGAGCGCGCCGCTGTGCCGCAGGCGCAGGTGCGGGATGCAGATGCCTTCCTCGTACACCGAGCGCGCCTCGGCATTGAAGCCGACTCCGCCCACATCCACCGTGTGGCAGGTGGAAGCGAACAGCGCGACCGGGCGCTCGCCCAGGAACACCGGCGTGACGGTGACGAAATCGAACAGGTGGCCGGTGCCCATCCAGGGGTCGTTGGTGACGAACACGTCGCCGGGGTGCATCGAATCGAGCGGGAAACGCTCGAAAAAGTGCCGCACCGCGACCGCCATGGTGTTCACATGGCCGGGCGTTCCGGTCACCGCCTGCGCCAGCATGTTGCCGCGCGTGTCGTAGACGCCGGCCGACAGGTCGCCCGCCTCGCGCGCGATCGAGCCGAACGCCGTATGCAGCAGCGCCTGCGCCTGCTCCTCGACCACGGCGATGAGCCGGTTCCACATCACCTGCATGTGGATGCGCTTCAGCGCCTCATTCATTGCGGCTCTGCATGACGATGGTTCCGGCGCCGTCAATATACGCCGTGAAGCTCGCCGGAACCACGGTGGTGGTCTGCGCCTCCTCGATCAGCGCGGGCCCACCTAGCTCGTCCCCCGGCGCGAGCTCGTCGCGCCGGTAGATGGCGAACTCCGTCATGCGGCCGAGCGCCGGTTCGTAGACGCTGCGGCGCGAGCGCGGCGGCGGCGCAGCTAGGCGCGGAGCAGGCTGCGACGGGACCGGGTTCTCGGCCGCCGCTGCAACGGTCACCGACCAGGTGACCAGCTCGACGTCCTGGTCCAGCATGGTCACGCCGTACACCGAATGGTAGAGCCGCTCGAACTGCGCGCGCACGCGCTGCGCGTCCGCAGACTCGAGATCCTTGTCCGGCAGCGCCAGAGTCAGCTCGTGGCCCTGTCCGAGGTAGCGCGCGTCCACCGCGCGCCTGATCGAGAGCTCACCCTGGGGCACCGCCTGCCGCACCACATCGCGGGCGCGCGTCGCGGCCGCATCCAGCAGCTCGTTCACCTGCGCCGGGTCGAAGCGGGAAAGGGCAACGCGCAGGCTGCGCACCACCTCGAACGAGACCGGCGCGCGCAGGAAACCGATCGCCGAGCCGACGCTGGCGCCGACCGGCACCACCACCCTGGACACGCCGAGCTTCTCGGCCAGCCTGCCCGCGTGCAGCGGGGCGCCGCCGCCGAAGGCGATCATGGCGTAGCGGCCGATCACCTTGCCGCGCTCGATGGCGTGCACGCGGGCGGCGTTGCTCATGTTCTCCTCGACGATCTCCGACACTCCCGCGGCGTGCCAGGGAGGCTCGAGATCGAGCGCCCGCCCGATGCGCGCGGCGAGCGCCTGCAGCGCGGCCTGCGGATCGAGCCGCAGCGTGCCGCCGGCGAACGCTTCCGGATCGATGCGCCCCAGCGCGAGGTCGGCGTCGGTGACGGTGGGATCGCCCCCGCCGCGCGCGTAGCAGGCCGGCCCCGGGTCGGCGCCGGCGCTGTCGGGACCCACGGTGATGCGCTGCATCGCATCGACGCGGGCGATCGAGCCGCCGCCGGCGCCGATCTCGACCATCTCGATCACCGGGATCCGCACCGGTAACCCGCTGCCTTTCACGTCGCGGTAGGCGCGCGCGACTTCGAAGGCCCGCGCCCGTTCCGGCTCGCCATGATCGATCAAGCAGATCTTGGCGGTCGTGCCGCCCATGTCGAACGAAAGCACGCGCTCCAATCCGCACTCGCGCGCGATCCAGGAGGAAAGAATTGCGCCGCCTGCGGGGCCCGATTCGACCAGCCGGACCGGGAAGCGGGCCGCGCTCTCCAGCGTCGTCAGGCCGCCGCCCGACATCATCAGGAGCAGCGCGCAGCGCAGGCCGCAGGCGTCGAGCTCGGCGCGCAGCCGCAGCAGGTACCCCTGCATCATCGGGCGCACGTAGGCGTTGGCGCAGGTGGTGGAGAACCGCTCGTACTCGCGGATCTCCGGGCAGACCTCGCTCGAGAGGCAGATCGTCACTTCGCGCGGCAGCATCTCGCGCAGGATGGCCGCGGCGCGCTGCTCGTGCTGCGGCCAGGCATAGGCGTGCATGAAACCCAGCGCCACCGCCTGCACCCGCTCCGCGCGCAGGCGCTCGCCGACGCTGCGCACCGCCGCCTCGTCGAGCGCCAGCAGCACCCGCCCCCTGCCGTCCAGGCGCTCCGGGACGGTGAAGCGCAGCGGCCGCGGCACCAGCGGCGCCGGCCGCTCCATGTACACGTCGTACTGCTCGAAGCGCTTCTCGTATCCCATCTCGAGGATGTCGCGCAGGCCCCCGGTGGTGACGAACGCGGTGCGCGCTCCCTTGCGCTCGATGAGCGCGTTGGTGGCGAGCGTCGTGCCGTGGATGAAGATCGACACCTCGGCGGGCGGGCAGCGGGCCTCGGCCAGCACGCGCCGTATGCCTTCCATCACCCCCGCCTCGGGCGCCGGTGTCGTCAGGACCTTGGTCGTGAACCGGCGCTGCGGCGTCTCCAGCACGACGTCGGTGAACGTTCCGCCGATGTCGGCGGCGAGCTTGGCCTCCATGCCTAGACCGAGACCTTGTCGAACTTCGGGTCGCGCCAGATCGCCGCCTCGAGCACCTTGCGCAGGCGCGCGACCGCCACCCAGAGATCCTCGTGGCTCAGCGCCACCGGCGAAACTCCGAAGCGGATCGAATCCGGCCTGCGGAACGAGCTGACGACGCCGTTGGCGAGCAGCGCCTCGGTGATCGACCCGGCGCCCGGATGGCTGAAGGTTACGTGCCCGCCGCGTTGGTTGTAATCGCGCGGCGAGGTGACGCGCACGCCGTGACGCCCGCACTCCTGCTCCAGCAGCCCGATCAGCAGCTCGGAGAGCGAACGGTGCTTCCACGCCAGGTCCGCGGGTCGGAGGTCGCGCCAGATGTCGATCGCCGCGCCCATCGCCTCGTTGGAGAGGATTCCCGGCGACCCGGTGAGATGCCGGCGCACGCCGTGCGCGGGCATGTAGGCGGGCGCGAACGCGAACACGTCGGAATGGCCCATCCAGCCGGCGATGACCGGCCAGGCGCGGTCCTGGTGCCGGGGATGCACGAACAGCCACGCGGGCGCGCCCGGACCGCCGCACAGGTACTTGTAGCCGCAGCCGACGGCGAAATCGGTTCCGGCCCCGAGCAGATCCACGGGGATCGCGCCGGCCGAGTGCGAGAGATCCCAGAGCGTCAATACGCCGGCGGCGCGTGCCTTGCGGTTCACCTCCGCCATGTCCCAGCGCCGGCTCGAGCGGTAGTCGACATGGCTCAGGTAGAGCACGCCGACGTCGCTGCCGAGCGCCGCATCGAGCTCCTGCGGCTCATGGATGCGGCGCAGCGACGCGCCGCCGCCCGCGAAACGCACCAGTCCTTCCGCCACGTACATGTCGGTCGGAAAGTTGTGCGCTTCAGTGACGATGACCGGGCGCGAGCGGTCGAGCTGCCAGGCGTAGCCGAGGATCTTGTAGAGATTCACCGAGGTGTTGTCGCAGAACACGACGTCGCCGCTGCCTGCGCCGACGATGTGCGCGAAGCCCGCGCCGAGCAGCCAGGGTTTTTCCAGCCAGTCGAACCGGTTCCAGCCGCGCCTGCGCGCTTCGCGCCAGCCTTCGACCATGAGGCGCTGCACGCGCTGCGGCGCATCCGCCGGCATGGCGCCGATCGAGTTGCCGTCCAGATACACAGCGTCCTCCGACGGCCGCGCGAAGCGGCCCCGGATCTCCCGCAACGGGTCGCGCGCGTCCAGCGCGCGGCACTGCGCGAGATCGATCATTTGCGCCTGCGCCCCCGCCGCGCGAGCAGCGCCTGCAGCAGCCGGATCTCGACCTCGTGGCAGGCGACGAGACGCTCCCAGCGCGCCTCCGGCATCGAGGCATCGCGCCACGCCACCAGCGAGACCAGGCATGAATCGCGCGCGCGCCCGACGGCCGCGCCGGGAATGACCCGCGCCATGACGCGCGGCGCGAGCGTCGCCGCATCTGCCCCGACATGGTAGTCGACGACCAGGCGCGCGCGATCGCCGACCGGCCTGAACAGCAGTTCCTTGCCGTCGAAGAGCGAAGCCCCCCGATACAGGTTCCTTCCCGCCTTGCGCGTGTCGAAGCAGCCGAGCGCCCAGCGACCGACTGCCATCCCGTCGCACAGGAACTCGTAGGCGGTGCGCGCCGGCACGGCGCACTCGGCGCTTACGCAGTGCGACAGTTGCGGGCTGGAGAGTTGCATGGAACAAAAAGGGGCGGCGCCCGAGCACCGTCCCCTTTTCGATGTTTCGTGGCGCGGCTCAGTTCTCGATGCGCTTGAACAGAGCCTGCATCTCTTCGATCGTGATGATGCGATCGGTCACGATCTGGCCGTCCTTGATCTTCCAGACCAGGGCCGGCCCGGTCACATCGCCGTTGGCGTCGAACTCGAGCGGCCCGGTGGCGCCGAAATACTTGATCGACTTGCCGGCCCTGATGAGCTCGACGGCTTTCTTGAACTCGGCCGGGCCGGTGCCGACCGGGGCGCCGTTCGGAACGTGGACCAGGCGCACGGCATCCCTGATCGACGGGCCGGTCAGATCCCTGGCGATGTTCATCGCCAAAGCCATGACCATCAGCGCGTCGTATTGCGTATGCACGCCCGGACCCTTGCTGTCGGTCTTGAACCTGTCCTCGAACGCCTTGTTGAACGCATCGACGTGCGGCCCCGCCACCTGGGCGTTGTCCATGCCGAAGAAGTCCTCGACGAAGCGGGCGCCGACGCCGTTGACGAAATCCATCGTCCGCATCGAGTTGTTGAGGGCGATCGATCTCGTGCCGCCGAGCGACAGCCACTCGCGCACGATGGTCACCGCGTCCTTGGGGAAGCCGATCAGCAGCATCGATTCCGGCTTCGCCGCGAGCGCCCTCGTGACCTCGGCGCGATAGCTGGGCTGGTTGTCGTTATAGGGAACCTCGGCGATCACTTCGCCGCCGAGCTTGGTCATCGCAGCCCTGTAGAAGCGCAGCATGTCGGTGCCGAAATCGGTGTTGACGTAGATGACCACCGTCTTCCTGAGGCCGCGCTTGGCGGTTTCCGACGCCGTCGCGTAAGCCTGCGTCTTGGAGGTCGGCAGGGTGCGGAAGAAGTAGCCGCCGCTGCGCCCGTCGGTGAAGGGAGTGGCGGTAGAGCAGCAGGTGATCTGCACCACTTTGGAGGGCGCCGTGACCGAGGCGATGATCGGGCCGGTGATGCCCGAGGAGATGGTTCCGGTGAAGGCCGGCACGCGCTCGACCTCGACCAGGTATTTCGCCGCGTCGACGCCGACGGTCGGCTGGCCCTGATCGTCGCGCAGGATGAACTGCACCGGGCAACCCTTGATGCCGCCGCCCTGATTGACGTGCTCGATTGCGAGCTCGGCGGCCTGCGCGATCTTCTTGGTGATCGGCGCCATCGAGCCGGTGAGCGGCAGGACGCCGCCGATCTTGACCGGGCAACCGGCCTGCGCGGCCGCATCGCCGGCGGCGAGCAGGCCCGCAGCCGCCAACGCCGCCACAGCGCGGAAAGTTCCGTACATGATGTCCTCCCGTTCGGGGGTGTCCGCCGCCGAGGAGTTTAGTCGTCCGCGTGCCGCGAGACAATGGCCGCCTCGCCGATCAAGCCGCGCGGCCGGAACAACAGCACCAGGACCAGCAGCAGGCCGATCAGGATGACCTGGATCGCCGCTCCCTGCGCGGCATGGCTCGGCGGCACGAGCTTGGTCACCGCGACGCCCGAGGCCGACCAGATCGCCCACACCACCAGCGCCCCGAGCAGCGCGCCCCGGTTGTTGCCGCTGCCGCCGAGGATGACCATGGCCCAGATCTGAAAGGTGAGGATCGGCAGGAAATCGAAGGGGCTGACGAAACCGATGAAGCTGACGTAGAGCGCACCCGCGAGCCCCATCAGCATCGACCCCAGCACGAAGGCTTCGAGGCGAAAGCGCCGCGCGCTCTTGCCCAGCGCCACCGCGGCCAGCTCATCCTCGCGGATCGCCTTGAGCACGCGCCCCCAGGGAGATCGCAGGATGCGCTCGAGCGACACGTAAATGGCAGCGGTCAGCACGGCCATCAGACCGACGAACCAGAGATTGAAGCCGAGCGGCGTGTCGAAGACGCCCGCCAGCGGCTTGGGGATGCGCGTGAGACCCTGCGCGCCGCCGGTGAGCGATTCCCAGTTGAGGGCGACGAGCTGGATCGACACGGCGATGCCGAACGTGGCGATGGCGAGATAATCGCCGCGCAAGCGGATCGTGAGCAGGCCGATGAGCCAGGCGGCGAGCGCCGTCGCCGCCATGGCCGCTGCCGCGCCCACCAGCCACGGCAGGCCGAGATTGCCGAGGTATTGCGGCTGCGGCGCGGCGGTCAGGATCGCATGGGTGTAGGCGCCGATGGCGTAGAAGCCGACCACGCCCGCGTTGAACAGCCCGGTGAATCCCCATTGCAGATTGAGCCCGAGCGTGACGATGCCGAGGATCAGAACGATGCAGGCGAAAAACACGAGATAGGAAACGATGCCGGTGAGCACGGACGGTCCTATTGCTTCTCGCCGAACAGGCCCTGCGGCCGCATGAGGAGGATCAGCAGCAGCAGCAGAAACGGCATCGCCTGCTTGTAGCCGGCACTGACCACGAGGAGCGAAAGATTCTCGGCCAGGCCGACGAGCAGGCCGCCAACCACCGCGCCGGCCAGGCTTCCGGTGCCGCCCAGGATCGCCGCCGCGAACAGCGCGAGCAGCAGGTTGAAACCGATCTCGGGGTGGATCTGCGGCGTGAGCCCCGTAAAGACGCCGGCCAGCGCCGCGAGCGCGCCGGACAGGATCCATGTCCAGCGGATCACGGCGTCGACCTCGATGCCGCACACCTGCGCCAGCGTCGCGCTTTCGGCCATCGCGCGCATCGCCATGCCGGTGCGGCTGTAGGTGAGGAAAAAATGCAGGCAGACGACCACCGCCAGCGCCAGCAGCAGGATGAAGATCTGATCGGGCAGCATGCGGACGCCGGGGAGCAGCTCGACGGCGAGCTGCAGCTCGCGTGTGTAGTAATGGGAGTCGTGTCCCCAGATCAGCACGACCGCGTGGCGCATCACCAGCGCGGCCCCGAAAGCGGCGAAAACCATGGTGAGGGGATGTGCGCCGCGCCGCCGCAGCCGGCGGAATACCAGGAGATCGACCGCCCAGGCCAATAGACCGGTCATGATCCCGGCAAAGCCGGCGGCGGCGAGCAGTTGCCAGCCGAAAGAGAGCGGCCCGGTGGGCGTGCCGGGGCCGGCGAAGGCGACGAAGACCAGGGCGAGGTACGCGCCCCAGGTGAGCAACTCCGAATGCGCGAAATTGGCAAAGCGCATGATCTGGAGCGCGAAGGACACGCCGATCGCACCCAGCGCGATGATCGCGCCGGTCAGAATCCCGTCGGCGATCGCCTGGGCGATCATGCTCGCCCCCGCCTGCCGCCGAGAAAGGCCTCGGCGACGGCCGCGTCCGCGAGAAGATCGGCGGCGCGCCCCCCGATGCGGTTGCGCCCCTCGGTCAGCACGTAGCCGCGATCGGAGACGCGCAACGCCGCCTTGGCGTTCTGTTCCACCATCAGTACGGCGACCCCGCTTTCGGCGAGGCGCCGGAGCTGGCGAAAAACCTCGCCAACCACGAGCGGCGCCAGGCCCGCCGTTGGCTCATCGAGCATGATGAGGCTCGGCTCGGTCATCAGCGCGCGGGCGATGGCGAGCATCTGGCGCTGACCGCCCGAAAGCGCACGCGCGCGCTGCCGGCGCTTCTCGGCGAGCACCGGGAACAGGCCGTAGGCGCGTTCGAGCCGCGCCGCCAGCTCGCCGCTGAGCGTGTGGCCGCCGACCTTGAGATTTTCGTGAATGGTGAGCGAGGTGAAGACGTTGCCCGTCTGCGGCACGAAACCGATGCCGGCGGTGACGATCTTGTGCACCGGCAGCGCGGTGATATCGCGACCGCCGAACGCGACGCGGCCGCCTTCGGGCGTAACCAAGCCGGCGATCGCCTTCAGAAGCGTGCTCTTGCCGGCGCCGTTGGGGCCGATGATGGTGACGATCTCGCGTGGCGCCACGTCGACCGAAACGCCGTGCACGACCGGCAGGCCGCGCGCATATCCGGCGACGACGTCGCTGGCGCTGAGCAGCGCGGCGCTCATTCGGGCATGTCGCCCAGATAGGCGTCGAGCACGCGCCGGTCGCGCCGCACCCCCGCGGCGTCGCCCTCATAGATCACCTTGCCCTGCGCCATCACCACGATCGGCTGGCAGACGCTCATGACGAGATCCATGTTGTGCTCGATCACGAGAAAGGTGATGCCGCGCCGATTGAGCGCGACGATGCGGTCGACGAGCGTTTCGAGCAGCGCGGGGTTGACGCCGGCGGCCGGCTCGTCGAGCAGGACCAGGCGCGGCTCGATCATCAGCACGCGCGCGAGCTCGAGCAGCTTCTGCTGTCCGCCGGACAGCCGGCCGGCAAGCTCGCCCGCCTTCTCGGCGAGCGCGCACAGGCTGAGCACTTCCATTGCTCGCTCCCTTGCCGCGCGCTCCTGCCGCTTCACCGCGGCGCCGCGCCACCAATTGTTCCAGAACCGCTCGCCCGCCTGGTCGAGCGGCACCAGCATCAGGTTTTCCAGCACCGTCATCTGCGGAAACGGGCGCGGCACCTGGAAGGTCCGGGCGAGGCCCTTGTGGAAGATGCGGTCCGGCGACAGTCCGTTGATGCGCTCGCCGAGAAACCGGATTTCGCCCGAGGCCGGCGCGCGCGTCCCGGCGATCAGATTGAAGAGCGTGGTCTTGCCGGCGCCGTTCGGGCCGATCAGGCCGGTGATCGTGTTTTCCTCGACCGCGAGGCTGACGTCGTCGACCGCCCGCAGGTTGCCGAAGGCCCCGATAAGCTGGCTGATTTCTAGCATCGCCGATTCTGGCAAATCCTGCATGCGCTCGCCCGTTCAGGCAAGCGCACGCCGAAAAGGATTTGCCATAATCGCTCATGGCCGATCGTCCGCTTCGCCCGCCGCGCGTGGAACTCGCCCCCGGCCTCGAGATCCCGCGCATCCTGACGGGCCTCTGGCAGGTGGCGGACATGGAGCGCGACGGCAGGCGCGTCGATCTCGACCGCGCCGCCGCGGCGCTCGGCGAGTATGCCGACGCCGGGTTCGACGTGTTCGACATGGCCGACCATTACGGCAGCGCGGAAGACATCGCCGGCCGGTTCCTTGCGATCGCCGGTCGCGGCCGGGCGCGCGCCTTCACCAAATGGTGCCCCGCCCCCGGGCCGATGACGCCCGACGTCGTGCGCGACGGCGTCGGCCGGAGCTTCGCGCGCCTCGGTCTGGGGCGGATCGACTTGATGCAGTTCCATTGGTGGCAGTACCGCCATCCTGGATACATCGACGCCATGACCGAGCTCGCGAAAATGCGGGCCGATGGGCGTATCGGTGAGCTTGGCGTGACGAACTTCGACACCGACCATCTGCGGCTCCTGGTCAAGCACGGCATTCCCGTGATATCGAATCAGGTGTCGTTCTCGCTCCTTGACCGGCGCGCGGCGGGGCGCATGACCGAACTCTGCCGGGAGAGCGGCGTACGGCTGCTCGCTTACGGCACGCTCGGCGGCGGCTTCCTCACCGACCGATGGGTGGGCAAGGAAGAGCCGACGACGATTCCGGATTGGAGCAAGTCCAAGTACAAGCGCTTCATCGACGCGGTCGGCGGCTGGAACGTCCTGCAGGGCATCCTGACGGCGGCGAAGGCCGTCGCCGCCAAGCATCGCGTCTCGGTCGCCAATGTCGCGGTGCGCTGGGTGCTCGCGCAGGAAGCCGTCGCCGCCGTGATCATCGGCGCGCGGCTCGGCGAAAGCGAGCACCGTTCGGACAATCTCGCCCCGTTTTCCTTCGCCCTCGATGCCGAAGACAGGGCGCGGCTCGCCGAGGCCCTGGCGAAGGCGCGCCACGTTCCGGGCGATTGCGGCGACGAATATCGCAGGCCGCCTTTCCTGACCGCCACTGGCGATCTGAGCCATCATCTCGAGAGGCTGCCACGAGTCTACGAAGCAAGACCCCTGGCCGGACGATGCGCCCGGACATGGGTCGATTCAGGGAGCAAATGGGAGGCGCTCGCCGGCTATTCGCGCGCCGTGCGCGCGGGAAACCGCATCCTGGTGAGCGGCACGACGGCGACCCATGGCGCCGGAACCGTCGTTTGCCCCGGCGACGTGGAAGGGCAGACCGTCTACGCCCTCGACAAGATCGCCGCCTGCATCGAGGCGCTGGGCGGCGAGCTCGATGACGTCGTGCGCACGCGCATTTACGTCCAGTCCGCAGCGCTCTGGGAGCCGGTGGCGCGGGTTCACGCCCGCTATTTCGGCGCGGTACGCCCGGCCAATACGCTGGTCGAGATCGGCGCGCTGGTCGCCGACTGCGAAGTCGAGATCGAGGCCGAGGCCGAGGTCGGCGCCGCCTGACGCGCGCGAGCCGGGAGCGCCGATCAGCCGGACTGGTGCTTGAGAAAGAGCTTCTGCATGCCGCCGAGCCAGCGGTCGTAATTCGCCGCCTTCGCGCGCAGGTACTCGAGCACCGTCGGGTGCGGCAGGATCAGGAACGTCTCCTGCGCCATCACCTTCACGATCTCGTCCGCGACCTGCTCCACGGTGAGCGCGCCGTCCACCGCGGCCGAGCCGCCGCCGCCGCGGTACATGCCGGTCAGGACCGCTTGCGGGCACAGGCACGAGACTCGCACTCCCCTCCTGCCGTAGGCGATCGCGAGCCACTCGGCGAAGGCGACCGCGCCGTGCTTGGTCACGCCGTAGGACGCTGACTCGACGATGTTGAGCAGCCCCGCCGCGGAGGCGGTGACGAGGAAGTAGCCGCCGCCGCGCGCGACCATCCCGTCCATCACGGCGCGCGCCGCCCAGAGGTGCGCCATGACGTGGATCTTCCAGTTGCGCTCCCATTCCGCGTCGGGCGTCTCGAGGCCGCCGCGCGCGATGACCCCGGCGTTGGAGAAATAGACGTCGATGCGCCCGTAGCGCTCCTCGGCCGTGCGCACGAGCCGCTGCACGTCGGCCTCGCGGCTGACGTCGCAGCGCACCGCGAGCCCGGACACTTCCTTCTCGACCGCTTTGAGCCCCTGTGCATCCAGGTCCGCGACGACGACGCCCCCGGCGCCCTCCGCGGCGAAGCGCAGCGCCGCGGCGCGGCCGATGCCGCTCGCCGCGCCGGTGACGACCGCGATCTTGCCCTTCAGGTCCACGCCCCGGGGTTCCTCAGGCGCGCTTCTTGGTCGCGAGCGCCTCCGCAATCGAGGTCTGCTCGGCGATCTCCTGCTTGGCGATGGCGTTGCGGTGCACCTCGTCGGGGCCGTCGGCAAAGCGCAGCGTGCGCGCATGCGCATACATGTTGGCGAGGCCGAAGTCGTCGGACACGCCGCCGCCGCCGTGCACCTGCATCGCCCAGTCGATCACCTGGCAGGCCATCGTCGGCGCCAGCACCTTGATCATGGCGATCTCCTTCTTCGCCCCCTTGTTGCCTACGGTGTCCATCTTCCAGGCGGCGTGCAGCACCATGAAGCGCGCCGAGTCGATCATGATCCGGGCCTCCGCGATGCGCTCGCGCGTCACGCCCTGCTCGGCGACGGCGCGCCCGAACGCGACCCGCTGCGTGGCGCGCTTGCACATCTTCTCCAATGCACGCTCGGCCTGGCCGATGCAGCGCATGCAGTGGTGGATCCGCCCGGGCCCGAGGCGCCCCTGTGCGATCTCGAAGCCGCGCCCCTCGCCGAGCAGGATGCTCGAAGCGGGCACGCGCACGTCCTTGAACTCGATCTCCATGTGGCCGTGCGGCGCGTCGTCGTAGCCGAACACCGGCAGGTGGCGCAGCATCTTGACGCCCGGGGTTCCCGCCGGCACCAGGATCATCGACTGCTGGCTGTGCTTGGAGGGGCTGTCGGGATTGGTCTTGCCCATCACGATGTAGACCTTGCAGCGCGGGTCACCCGCTCCCGAGGACCACCATTTCGTGCCGTTGACGACGTACTCGTTGCCCTCGCGCCGCATGAGCATCTGGATGTTGGTCGCATCCGACGAGGCCACCGCGGGCTCGGTCATGAGGAAAGCAGACCGGATCTCGCCCCTGAGCAGTGGATCGAGCCATTGCCTCTTCTGCTCCTCCGTGCCGTAGCGCTCGATCGTCTCCATGTTGCCGGTGTCGGGTGCGGAGCAGTTGAACACCTCCGGCGCCCAGGAGACGCGCCCCATGATCTCGCAGAGCGGCGCGTACTCGAGATTCGAGAGCCCTTCCGCCACGCGCGGCGAATGCGGCAGGAACAGGTTCCACAGGCCCGCGGCGCGGGCCTTCGGCTTGAGCTCCTCGATGATCGGCACGGCTTCCCAGCGTTTCTCGCCCCGGACGTGCGCGTGGTACTTCGGCTCGCCGGGGTAGATGTGCTCGTCCATGAAGGCCATGAGCCGCTTGCGAAGCTCCTGCACCCTGGGCGAATACTCGAAATCCATGCGCTTCTCCTATGCGGCTCGTTTGAGGATCTTCTCGACCTGTTTCCACCCCAGCTCGGCCATCAGCGGCGCGCGGCTGCCCGCCTCGCGCGCGTGCTCGCTCGCCGCGGTGCCATCGAGCACGCGCTTGGCGATGCCCTGCAGGATCGCGGCAATCCGGAACAGGTTGTAGGCCATGTAGAAATCCCAGGTCGACGGGTCGACCCCCTTGCGCCCGGTGCGCCGGAAGTACGCCGCCGCGTACGCGTGCTCGTCGGGGATTCCCAGGTCCTCGAGCGGCAGCCCGCCGATGCCGCGGAACTTGCCCGGCGGAATGTGCCAGCTCATGCAGTGGTAGGAAAAATCGGCGAGCGGGTCGCCGAGCGTGGACAGCTCCCAGTCGAGCACGGCGAGGATGCGCGCCTCGGCCGGATGGAAGATCGTGTTGTCGAGGCGGTAGTCGCCGTGCACGATGGCAGTGTCCTCGCCGGCCGGGATGTTCTTCGGCAGCCAGGAGATCAGGTTGTCCATCGCCTCGAGCCTGGCGGTCTCGGAGGCGCGGTACTGCTTGGTCCAGCGCGCCACCTGGCGCTCGATATAGCTGCCTGCCTTGCCGAAGTCCTCCAGGCCGACCGCCCGGTAGTCCACCGAGTGCAGCAGCGCGATGACCCGGTTCAGCTCGTCATAGATCGCGGCGCGCTCGCTTCTCTGCATGCCCGGCAGGGACTGGTCCCACAGCACCCGTCCCTCGATGCAGTCCATGACGTAGAACGCGGTGCCGATGACGCTCTCGTCCTCGCACAGCAGGTGCGGCCGCGCCACCGGGAAGCCGACCCCGTGCAGCGCCCGGATGACGCGATACTCCCGGTCCACCGCGTGCGCCGAGGGCAGCAGCTTCCCCGGCGGCTTGCGGCGCAGCACGTAGCGCTTGCCGCCGGCGCCGATGCGGTAGGTCGGATTCGACTGCCCGCCCTTGAACTGCTCGACCGTGAGCGGGGCGGCGAAGCCTGCGATCTTGCCGCGCAGGTACTCCTCGAGGCGGCCGATCTCGAAGCGATGGCGATCCTCGACCGGCTTGACGCCGGTGAACTGGTCGGACATGGGAGGCCGAAGCTTAAACCGAAACGGTGGAATCCGGGCCACCGGAGTCAAGCGATGAAACCACGCCTCGCGGTCAGCCATCGCGCCCGCTCCCGCTTCGTGCGGCGCGGGCTGCGCAGCACTTCGAGTACCATCCGCCACCGCGAGATCCGGCATTCGCGCGACCTCGAGATGATCGAAGTGGTCGCGCCGGCGGGCTTCAAGACCTATGCGGCGGCGCCCGCAGCCAGAAGGTCACCGGGCCGTCGTTGACGAGGCTTACCGCCATGCGCGCGCCGAAGCGCCCCGCTTCGACCGGCGCATGGCGCACGCGCGCCAGCTCGACGAAGCGGCCGAACAGCCGCTCCCCTTCCGCGGGCGCCGCCGCCGAGGAAAAGCTCGGCCGCGCGCCCTTGGTAGTGTCGGCGGCCAGCGTGAACTGCGGCACCGCGAGCAGCCCCGCGCGCGCGTCGGCGAGCGACCGGTTCATCCGGTCCTGCTCGTCCGCGAAGATCCGGTAGCCGAGCACGCGCTCGACCAGGCGCTCGGCCTGCGCCTCGCCGTCGCCGCGCTCCACGGCGACCAGCGCGAGGACGCCGTGCCCGATCGCGCCGATGACCGCGCCGGCGACCTCGACGCGGGCCTCGGTGACGCGCTGGATCAGCGCGATCACGCGATGATGTCGGGAATCAGCCGGTCGCGCAGCCGCGCGATCGTGTCCTTCAGCAGGAGCTTGCGCTTCTTCAGGCGCCGCAGCTGCAGCTGGTCCTGGCCGGGCTCGAGCACGAGCCGCGCGATGACGTCGTCGAGGTCGTGGTGCTCCATCTCGAGCGCCACGATGCGCGCCTCGATCTGTGCCCGCTCTTCGTCGGTCAGCGGCTGGTTTCCCAACGCCTGCCCCTCCATGGGACCGGCGCCGCGGCGAGGCGACCCTGCCGCTCTCTGACCAGATTTTTCAGGCGCTTAGCAGGCGAGGGCGTGACAAAGTTCATCGCCTCGGCGCAGGCGATCGCGCATCCTAGCGCGTCTCATTGGTCCGGGAAAGATGCCGTGGCGCGCCGCCGCCGCGCCGGACTTGAAGGTCCGCGTCAGGCAGCGGAAAATTGGCAAGGGGGGAGTCGCAGGATGCGTCGCAACGACTACGACGTGACGGACAGGATCCGCACGACCGACCCGGAAGAGGTCGGCGCCGAGGTCCTGAGGCTGTACCGCGAGCTCTACAGCGGCGCGCGGGCGACCGCCATCGAGCGGGCCTTCGCGGACCTCGGGCGGATGTACCGCGGCGAGCATCGCGACTACCTGCCGTGCGACACCGCGTATCACGACATCCAGCACGTGCTCGACGTGACCCTCGCGATGGCGCGCCTCATGGACGGCTACGAGCGCAGCCGCAACGGCTCCCCGGCCCTGACCGCGCCCTGCTTCGCGCTCGGCGTCATCACGGCCCTGTTCCACGATTTCGGCTATCTGCGGCGGCGCGCCGACCGGCGCCACCGCTTCGGCGCCGAATACACGCTTTCCCACGTCTCGCGCGGCTCGCGGCACTTGCGCCGCTACCTGCCGCGCGTCGGCATGCGGCGCTACGCGCGCGCCGCGGCGGCGCTGGTGCACTACACGGGATACGAGCGCCGCGCCGAGACCATCCCGGTGAGCGACACGCTGATGCGGCGCATCGGGCACATGCTCGGCACCGCCGACATCATTGCCCAGATGTCGGACCGCTGCTACCTGGAGAAATGCCGCGACCGTCTCTACCCTGAGTTCGTGCTGGGCGGGCTGACGCGCAAGCACCTGCCAGGCGGCGCCACCGAGATCGTGTTCCGCTCGGGGGAGGACCTGGTACGCAAGACGCCGGGCTTCTACGTCAACGCCTCGAAGCGGCTCGACCTGCAGCTCGCGCGTGCCTACGAGTATGCCGCGCGGCATTTCGGCGGCCAGAACCTGTACCTCGAGGAGATGCAGAAGAACGTGCACTACGCGCAGCACGTGCCCGGCGAGGGCGATCCGGACATGCTGCGACGCACGCCGCCGCACACCCTCGAGGAGGGCGTGCAGCCGTACCCCGAAGACCTGGTGATCCGCTAGCTAGTAGCTGGACCGGGAGCGGAAGTACTCCAGCCGGTCGATCGAGCGCACTCTCAGCTCCCGCACCTGCACGCCCTGCAGCACGCGCAGCGGCACCTCGACGCCCGCGGTGCCGCGCGCCCAGATCTTGCGGTAGAAATCCGCGAGCGAAGACACTTCCTCGGCGCCCACCGCCATGACGATGTCGCCGCTCTTGAGGCCGGCGCGATCGGCCGGCCCCTGCGGCGAGACGCGCGTCACGAAGAGCCTGCCGCGCAGCTCCTCGGCATTCACGCCCAGCCACGGCCGCACCGGTCCCGCGGCGCGCCCGCTTGCGATCAGGTCGTCCAGGATCGGCTTGAGCAGATCGACCGGCACGAACATGTTGCCCGGCGACTGCGTGCCTGTGCCGGCAGCGTCGCCGACGATGAGCGAGCCGATGCCGAGCAGCTCCCCCTTGGCGCCGATCAGCGAGGCACCCGACCAGTTCATCACCGGCGGGTAGGTGAAGATCGCTGCGTCGAGCAGGTATTCCCAGCTGCCGGAGAAGGGCCGGCGCGACACGACGTAGACCAGGCTCACGCCGTCGCGCCCGCCGTAGCTCGCGATCATGACCGGCTCGCGCTCGGCGAGCGCCCGGGAATCGCCAAGCGGGAGCGGCTTGCCCGGCAGCGGCGTGAGCAGCTTCAGCACTCCGAAGCCGCTGGCATGGTCGTAGCCGGCGAGCGCGGCGGGCGCCGACTTGCCGTCCGCGGCGGTGACCTCGATGGCTTCGGACTCGATCACCAGGTAGCCGATCGTGGCGACGTAGCCGTCGCGGATCAGGGCCCCGGAGCCCTCGCGCTGCGTGCCGAGAGTGGCGGCGCTGCGCGCGTTGGGCAGGATCTTCGCCTTGACCCGCACCACCGCGGAGAGCGTCTCGTCGCTTTCAGGGGCTGGCTTGTCCTGGGCGAGCGCGGCGAGAGGAAAGGCGGTGACTGCGGCGAGCAGGACGATCCGGCGTGCGATCATGGCGGCCTCCGTTTCCTCCTACGGAGTCTATTCTGAAGCTGATTACCTGGAATATCCAGTGGTGCCGCGGCGTCGACGGCAGGGTCGACCCGGCGCGCATCGCCCACGTCGCGCGCGAAATCGCCGACCCGGACGTGTGCTGCTTTCAGGAGGTCGCGATCAACTTCGCCGCGCTGGCGGGCAGCGCCGGCGAAGACCAGCCTGCGCTGCTGGGCGCGGCGTTTCGCGGCTACTCGGCCCATTTCGCCAACGCGGTGGACGTTCCCGACGAGCGCGGCGGCCGGCGGCAGTTCGGCAACCTGATCCTGTCGCGCCTGCCGGTGCGCCAGGTGCTGCGCCATTCCCTGCCCTGGCCCGTGGAGCCCGACGTTCCGAACATGCCGCGCGTCGCGCTCGAGGTGGTCGTCCGGGCGCGCTGGGGCCTGGTGAGCGTGCTCACCACCCATCTCGAGTACTACTCGGTGCGGCAGCGCGCGGCGCAGGTGGAGCGGCTGTGCGAGCTCAAGGCGGAGGCGGCTGCCCACGCCCCGGCGCCATTGAAGGACAAGGGCGACGGCGGCCCGTTCACGTCGTACCCGCGCCCCGCCTCGTCCATCCTCGCCGGGGACTTCAACATGCGCCCCGACGATCCGCTCGTCGCCAGACTAGGCGAGGTCTATGTGGACGCCTGGCGCGCGGCGCACCCCGGCGTGCCGCATCCGCCGAGCTTCCGGCTGTACGAGCGCGCGCCGGGCGAGACGCCCTACTGCTGCGACTTCGTGTTCCTGAGCAGGGACCTCGCGGCGCGGATCGCCGCGGTGCGCGTGGATCCCGCGACGCAGGCCTCCGACCACCAGCCGGTGATCGTGGAACTGGCCTAGCCCGCTGCGGGCGCTAGGCCCGGGCGCGGCCTTCGATCCTCCGGCGCAGCGCCTCGACGCGCGCGCGGTTGACGCCGAAGTCGCTGCGCCCGAGGCGCGAGGCCGAGCGCACGTGCAGCAGGCCGGCTTTCTCGTCGAAGGCAAGCTCGACGTCGTCGACGTAGCGCATCAGCTTCGAGCGGAACTCGGCGTAGAGGTAGCCCGCCTCGTGGCGCACCACCGTCGCGCGCTCCATCGATTCGACCGCCTTGCGGGCGGCCGCCATCGCCTCGCGCGCCCTGCCCTTGAACGGAATCGGGGCGATGTAGTGCTCGGCGTCCGCGGGATCGGCCTGGCTCGAAACGCAGTTGGGCGTGCGCCTGCACGGCGCGAGGCGCCCGTCCTTGATGCCGAGGTTGTCGGGACGCTTCCATGAAAACACGGTGTCTCCTCCCGCAGTGGTGACGTGCAGCGCGATTCCCGCGACCGCTCCCGCCATCGCGAGCGCGAGGACGAGGAATGCGCGCTTGAGCATGCGGCCCGCATGCTACCATCGCCGCGCATCGCTTCTGGGGAGGCCGCCATGCTGAAAATCTCCGCACGGGAACTCGCCGAACTGCTCTCCGGCATCGCGCGCGCGCAGGCCGCGGTGATCCACGGCATCGAGAACGGGCACCCTGGCACGCGCGGCAACCACGTCGTGCCGGCGATCCAGAACGCGGCGCACCTGCGCGACCATCCCGATCCCACGCTGGTCGACCTGCCGGTGCGGATCCTGCTCTCCTACATGGGGCGCGTCGGTCCGGACCCGGCCGCCATCGCGCGCGACCTCGAGCGGCTGGTGACGGGAGCGGATGCGCCGGCGGCTCCCGCCGCGGCCGCGCCCGCCGCGCCGCTCGCCGCCCCCGCGGCGAACGCGGGCGCGAGCCTCGACTTCAGCGAGCCGGCAAAACCCGCCTAGAACTCCTTCGGCTCCGGCGGGAACGACGGCTGTCGCTTCTCCCGCAGCGAAGCGATGCCTTCCTTCACCTCGGGGCCGGTGAAGCCGAGCACTTCGAGCGCGAGCGAGGCGTCGAACGCCGGACCCGCCATGCGCAGCCAGTTGTTGAGGCTGTACTTCGTCCAGCGCAGCGCGGTCTGCGCGCCCGCGGCGAGCTTGCGCGCGACTTCCAGCGCTTTCGCCTGCAGCTCCGCCTCCTCGCAGCTGAGCGACACCAGGCCGATGCGCTCCGCCTCCTCGCCCGAGATCTGCTCGCAGAGCAAGAGGTAATACTTCGCCTTCGCCATGCCGCACAGCAGCGGCCAGACGATGGCGGCGTGATCGCCCGCGGCGACGCCCAGGCGCGTGTGCCCGTCGATGATGCGCGCGCTCTTGGCCGCGATCGAGATATCGGCGAGCAGCCCGACGACGAGCCCCGCCCCGACCGCCGGCCCATGCATCGCGGACACGATCATCTTCGAGCAGTTGATCACGTTGTAGACGATGTCGCGCGCCTCGCGCCAGACGCGCGCGCGCGCGGCGAAGTCACGCGTGATCTCCTCGACCATCGCCAGGTCGCCGCCCGCGGAAAAGCCCTTGCCGGCGCCGCGCAGGATCGCGACGCGCGTCTGGGAGTCGCGGTCGACGTCCAGCCACACCTCGGCGAGCTCGCGGTGCATGCGCGCCGTCGCCGTGGAGAGCTTGCCGCCCTCCTCGCCCATCACGATCTCGAGGATCGCCGGCTCGATACGCCGGATCCGCAGGTCCTGATACTTGGACCAGTCCATCGCGGCATTCTACAATCCGTTCATGGCCGCGCTCCGCACTCCCGACGAGCGTTTCGCCGGCCTTCCCGGTTTCCCCTGGACGCCCCGCTACCTCGAGTGGCGCGGCTTGCGCGCGCACTACCTGGATGAAGGGCCGCGTGATGCGCGGGTGCTGCTCGCGCTGCACGGCGAGCCCACCTGGAGCTACCTCTACCGGCGCATGATCCCGACGTTTCTCGGCGCGGGCTACCGGGTCGTCGCGCCCGACTTCATTGGCTTCGGCCGCTCCGACAAGCCGGACGACGATGCTTTCTATACCTTCGACATGCACCGCGCGTTCCTGCTCGAGCTGATCGAGCGGCTCGATCTCGAGCGCATCACGCTCGCGGTGCAGGACTGGGGCGGGCTGCTCGGCCTTACGCTGCCGATGGAGTCGCCGCAGCGCTACGAGCGGCTGCTCATCATGAATACCGCGCTCGGCACGGGCGATGTGCCGCTCACCGAGGGCTTCATCGCCTGGCGCGCCTACGTGGCGAAGAACCCCGACCTCGCCTGCGGCAAGCTGCTCGCGCGCACCTGCCCGCAGCTCAGCGCCGCGCAGGCGGCGGCGTACGACGCCCCGTTCCCGGATGCGCGCTACAAGGCGGGCGCGCGGCGCTTCCCGCAGCTCGTTCCCGACCGGCCCGACGCGCCCGGCGCGGCGCTCTCGCGCCAGGCGCGCGATTGGTGGCAGAGCGCCTGGCGCGGCCAGTCGTTCATGGCGATCGGCGCAAAGGATCCCGTGCTCGGCGTCCCCGTGATGCGCGCGCTGCGCGAGATCATCCGCGGCTGCCCCGAGCCGTACGTGCACGCCGAGGGCGGCCACTTCCTGCAGGAGTGGGGCGAGGACGTGGCGCGCGCCGCGCTCGCGCATTGGGGGCAGGCGTGAAGCCGGGCGACTTCGGTCCGCTGCTGGTTTCCTACGAGGACATCGCGCAGGCGCACCAGCGGCTCGCGGGGCACGCGCGGCGCACTCCGGCGCTCACTTCGGCGACGGTCGACACGCGGATGGGAGCGCGCGTCTTCTTCAAGTGCGAGAACTTCCAGCGCATGGGCGCGTTCAAATTCCGGGGCGCCTACAACGCGCTCGCCCAGCTGCCGGCCGCGGAGCGCAGCCGGGGCGTCATCACCTACTCCTCGGGCAACCATGCGCAGGCGGTTGCGCTGGCGGGCCGCCTGCTCGGGATTCGCGCCACGGTCGTCATGCCGGCGAACGCGCCGCGCGTGAAGCTCGAGGCGACCCGCGGCTACGGCGCCGAGGTCATCACCTACGATCCGGTCGAGGAGACGCGCGACGCGCTCGCGGCGCGGATCGGCGCCGAGCGCGGCCTCGCCGTGATCCCGCCCTACGATCATCCCCACGTGGTCGCCGGCCAGGGCACCGCGGCGAAGGAGCTCATCGAGGACGTGGGCGCGCTCGACCTGCTGCTCGTGCCCTGCGGCGGCGGCGGGCTGCTCTCGGGCTGCGCGGTTGCGGCGAAGCACCTCTCGCCGTCCTGCCGCGTGCTCGGGGTCGAGCCCGAGGCGGGCGACGACGCGACGCGCTCGTTCCGCAGCAGGACGCTGCAGTCGGTGCACAACCCGGACACGATCGCCGACGGCGCGCGCACCTCCTCGCTCGGCAAGGTCACGTTCCCCCTGGTGATGCGCCATGTCGACGACATGCTGACCGTGGCCGATGCGCCGCTGCTCGAGGCGATGTTCTTCCTCTGGGAGCGCATGAAGCTGGTGGTCGAGCCCACGGGCGCGCTTGCAGCCTGCGCGCTGCTCGAAGGCAGAGTGCCGGCGCAGGGCTTGCGCGTCGGGGTCGTGCTTTCCGGGGGCAATGTCGATCTCGCCTGGGCGGCGGCGCGGCTCCTCGAGCGTAGGTAGCATCGCCGCGCATGCGCGCAGTGGAGATCAGGAAGCCGGGCGGCCCCGAAGTGCTCGCGCTCACCGAGCGCCCCCGCCCCGAGGCGAAGGCGGGCGAGATCCTGGTCAAAGTTGCGGCCGCCGGCGTGAACCGGCCCGACGTGCTGCAGCGCATGGGGCTGTACGCGGTGCCGCCGGACGCATCCGACCTGCCGGGGCTCGAGATCGCGGGCGAGGTGGTCGCCTGCGGGCCCGGGGCGACGCAGTGGCGGCCCGGCGACAAGGTGTGCGCGCTGGTGCATGGCGGCGGCTACGCCGAGTACTGCGTCGCGCCGCAGGTGCAGGCGCTCCCCGTGCCGAAGAACCTGTCGCCGGTCGAGGCGGCTTCGCTGCCGGAGACCTACTTCACCGTGTGGTCGAACGTCTACGACCGCGCGCGGCTCGCGCCGGGCGAATCGCTGCTGGTGCAGGGCGGCACCTCCGGCATCGGTGTTGCCGCGATCCAGATCGCCGCCGCGCTCGGCAACCGGGTGTTCGCCACCGCGGGCAGCGACGAGAAGTGCGCCGCCTGCGTGCGCCTGGGCGCCGAGCGCGCGATCAACTACCGCACGCAGGACTTCGAGGCCGAGGTGAAGGCGGCGACCGCAGGCGGGGGCGTTGACGTGATCCTCGACATGGTGGGCGGGGACTACGTGCCCAAGGAGCTCAGGTGCCTCGCCGACGAGGGGCGGCTGGTGTTCATCGCGTTCCTGCGCGGGCCGAAGACCACGCTCGACATCAACGAGCTCATGCGCCGGCGCCTGGTGCTCACCGGCTCCACGCTGCGGCCGCGTCCGGTCGAGTTCAAGGGCGCGATCGCCGAGCGGCTCAAGGAGCGGGTCTGGCCGCTCCTGGGATCGGGCAGAATCGGTCCCGTGATCCACCGCACTTTCCCTCTCGCCGAGGCGAGCGAAGCGCATCGCCTGATGGAATCGTCGCAGCACATTGGCAAGATCGTCCTGACGGTATGAAAAAGCACGATTGCCTGATCGTGGTGGACGTGCAGAACGACTTCTGCCCCGGGGGTGCGCTCGCCGTGCCGCGCGGCGACGAGATCGTGCCGCTCGTCAATCGGATCGCGCAGCGCTTCCCGACCGTGGTGCTGACCCAGGACTGGCATCCCGCCGGGCACGCTTCCTTTGCCTCGAGCCACCCGGGACGCAAGCCCTTCGAGACCATCCGCTTGCGCTACGGCAAGCAGGTGCTCTGGCCAGATCACTGCGTGCAGGGCACGCCGGGCGCGGCGTTCCACGCCGCGCTCGAGACCGGCGGCGCCCAGCTCGTCATCCGCAAGGGCCACCACGCGAAGGTGGACAGCTACTCGGCGTTTCTCGAGGCCGACCGCAAGACGCGGACCGGCCTCGACGGCTACCTGAAATCGCGCGGCGTGAAGCGCGTGTACTGCGTCGGGCTCGCGACCGATTTCTGCGTCGCCTGGACCGCGCTCGACGCGCGCCGCTACGGCCTGCAGGCGGCGGTGATCGAGGACGCGTGCCGCGCGATCGACACCGAGGGCTCGCTTGCCGCGGCGTGGCGCTCGATGCAGGAAGCGGGCGTCAAGCGGCTCGCTGCCGCGTCGCTGCTTTCCGTGCCGTCTTGAGGCCGGCGGCGGCCTCGTCGCTCGCCGCCTCGGCCTTGAGCCAGGCGATGAACGCGATCACTTCCGGCCGCGCCTCGGCGCCCTTCGCCACGATCGCGAAATAGGCGCGCGCCGGATCGGCCTCGCGGCTGAACGGCGCCACCAGCTCGCCCGAGGCGAGCGCCTCGCGCACCAGGGCGGTGCGGCCGAGCGCGACGCCGTGGCCGGCGATGGCCGCGGGCACGATCTGCTCGTAGCCCGAGAAGAGCAGGCTCCCTGCGGGCTTCAGGTCGGCCACGCCCGCGACCTCGAGCCAGGTCTTCCAGTGCATCCAAGGGTGCCGCCCGTCGGGATCGTCGTACTGCAGCAGCACGTGCAGGCGCAGGTCGGCGGGCTCGCGCAGCGGGCGCTTCGGGTCGGCGGCGAGCTTGGGGCTGCACACCGGGAACACGCGCTCGCCGAACAGGCGCTGCGCATCCGGGCCGGCGAGCGAGGCCGGGCCGTGCCGGATGGCGACATCGAGCCCCTCGCGCTCCAGGTTCTGGCACCTCGTGTCCGCGGTGATGCGCACCTCGACGCCGGGATGCGCGCGGGTGAAGCCGGCGAGGCGCGGGATCAGCCAGAGCGCCGCGAACGAGTGCGTGGTGGTCAGGGCGAGCGCGCGCTTGCCGGCTTGCGCGCGCAGCCGGTCGGTCACTGTGCGCATGGTCGCGAGGACCTGCGCCGCGGCCGGGTAGAGCTGCTGGCCGGCTTCGGTCAGTGCCAGCGAGCGGTGGCGGCGATGAAACAGCGGCACCCCGAGCTGCGCCTCCAGCTCCTGGATCTGGCGGCTCACCGCCGACTGGGTGAGGTAGAGCTCTTCGCCCGCGCGCGTGAAGGACAGCAGCCGGGCCGCCGCCTCGAAGCCCCGCAGCAGGTCGAGGGAGGGCAGACGCACCGGTGTCCTCGCATTCCTGTCTTGCATGCGTGTCCCGAGAATATCCCGTTTGAGCGAGCGGGCGCAAGGATGCATGATCTGCATGCCAAACGCAAGGAGATCGAAATGGAAAAACTGACGCTGGAAACGCTCCGCATCCACCCGGAAGCGCTCGCGGTGCTGCAAGCCCGCGCCCGGCGCGCCCGCGCCGAGGCCGTGCACGCTCTCGTCGTACGCCTGATCGATGCGCTGGCGCCGCGGCTCGCAGTGCGGCGCTGGATCGCGCACCAGGGCTGAACCGGACGTATTCCAAGGAGACCCCAATGACCATCGAACTCGGTAGAGGCATCCTGCGCCTTGCCCGCGGCCAGACCCTGAAGGTGCGCGACGGCGCCGGCTGCACGATTTGCGCCCGCGAAGGCGCGATCTGGATCACCGAGGAGAACAGCCGGGACGACGTCGTGCTTGCGCCCGGCCACTCCTTCCGGCTGCAGAAGCCAGGCCTGGCGGTACTGCAGGCATTCGCCGACTCGGCGATCGCGCTGGCGTAGTCCGTCGCGAGCAAGACCCGGGCGCCGGCGGCGAGTGCGGCGCCCGTAGAATAGGCGCTTCCATCGCGGGGCGCGCAGGGGCCAGCCGGCCCCGGCGCTCCGCGTCACCAGGAGCGCCCGATGTTCAAGGACGGCCTGCTCAAGGGCAAGAACATCCTCATCACCGGCGGCGGCACCGGCCTCGGCAAGGAGATTGCCGCGAAGTACCTGGAGCTCGGCGCGGACCTGTGGCTTGCCGGCCGCCGCGGCCCCGTGCTCGAGGAGACGGCGCGCGAGCTGACCGCGAAGCGCGGCGGCAAGGTGCGCACGCACGCGGTCGACATCCGCGATTTCGCGGCGGTCGACGCGATGGTGCAGCGCGTCTGGGACGAATCCGGGCCGCTCACCGGCCTGGTGAACAACGCCGCCGGCAATTTCATCAGCCCGACCAAGGACCTTTCGCCGAACGGCTTCAACGCCATCGCGAACATCGTCTTCCACGGCACCTTCTACGTCACGCACGCCGTCGGCAAGCGCTGGATCGCGGGCGGGCACAAGGGCAGCGTGGTCTCGATCCTCGTCACCTGGGTATGGACCGGCTCGCCCTATGTCGTGCCCTCGGCGATGTCGAAGGCGGGGCTGCACATCATGACCAAGTCGCTCGCGGTCGAGTGGGGCAAGCACGGCGTGCGCCTCAACGCCATCGCCCCGGGCCCGTTCCCGACCGAGGGCGCCTCCAAGCGGCTGCGACCGGATGCGAGTTTCGAGGACTCATCCAAGGCGAACCCGATGCGCCGCGTCGGGCAGATGAGCGAGCTGCAGAACCTGGCCGCGTTCCTCATGGCCGACGGCTGCGAGTGGCTCACCGGCGAGACGATCGCGATCGACGGCGCAGGCTACCTCGCCACCGGCGCCTACTTCACCGAGCTCGACAAGCTCACCGACGCGGACTGGGAGCGCATGCGCTCGCTCATCAAGGCGCAGAACGAGAAGGACCGCGCTGGCCGCGGCGCATGAAGCTCGAGCCGCGTCCGGCGGCGACGCTCATCCTGCTGCGCGAGGGGCGTGCGGCGCCGGAAGTGTTCCTGCTGCAGCGCACGCTCGACGCCGCCTTCCTGCCCGGCGCCTACGTCTTCCCGGGCGGTGCGCTCGACCGCGAGGACTCGAGCGAGCGCGCCGCGCGGCGCGTGCGCGGCCTGAGCGACGCGCAGGCAAGCGCCCGCCTCGGCCTCCCTTCCGGCGGCCTCGCGTTCTGGTTCGCCGCGGCGCGCGAATGCTTCGAGGAAGCGGGCATCCTGCTCGCGGCGGATAAGCGCGGCGCGCCGGTTGCCGCGGCGCGCGCCGCCGCGCTCGCCCCGCTGCGCGCTCGACTTGCCGCCCGCGAGCTCGCGTTCAGCGAGATCCTCGAGCGCGAAGGGCTGTACGTGCCGGCGGCGGAGATCGCCTACTACAGCCACTGGATCACGGCGCCCGGGCGCACGCGGCGTTTCAGCACCCGCTTCTTCGTCGCCTGCGCGCCGGCCGCGCAGGCGGGCGCGCACGACGACACCGAGACCGTGCACAGCCTGTGGATCAGCCCGCGCGAGGCGCTCGAGCGCCAGGCGCGCGGCGAGCTCGAGATCATCTTTCCGACGCGCAGCACGCTCGCCGACCTCGCGCCCCTGCCCTCGCCGCGCGCAGTGCTCGAGCACGCCAGGGGGCTCGGCGACATCGAGGTGAACGCCGCCTGCTGGGCGCTCGACCTCGAGGGCTCGAAGCGCCTGTTCAGGCGCGCCGATCCGCCCTACCACGAGATCCACTGGAGCGATCCGGCGGAGACCGGCGAGACCTGCTTCGTGCTGCGGGCGGGCGTGCCGAAGCGGCTCGACCGGCTCGTTACGCGCCTCATCGCGCCCAATCCCGGCGCCATGACCGGCCCCGGCACCAACACCTACCTCGTCGGCGAGGGCGATCTCGCCGTGATCGACCCGGGGCCGGCGATCGATTCGCACATCGCGAAGATCCTCGCCGCGGGCGCAGGCCGCATCCGCTGGATCCTCGCCACGCACACGCACGTGGATCACTCCCCGGCCACTGCCGCGCTCAAGGCCGCGACCGGCGCCGAGGTGCTCGGCCGCCCGGCGCCCGAGCACGGCAACCAGGACCGCGGCTTCGCGCCCGACCGCGTGCTCGATCACGGCGAGCGCGCCGCGATCGGCGGCGCGACGCTGCGTGCGATCCACACGCCGGGCCACGCTTCCAACCACCTGTGCTACCTGCTCGAGGACACGAGGATGCTCTTCACGGGCGATCACGTGATGCAAGGCTCCACCGTGGTCATCAACCCGCCCGACGGCGACATGCGCGCCTACCTGGCCTCGCTCGAGAAGCTGCTCGCGGAGGACATCGCGATCCTCGCGCCGGGACACGGCTACTTGATCGGCGCGCCGCACAAGGAGGTGAAGCGGCTCGTCGCGCACCGCCTGGCGCGCGAGGCGAAAGTCGCCGCGGCGCTGGCGCGGCGCGCGAGCGCGACGCTCGAGGAGATCCTGCCCGAGGTCTACGACGACGTCCCGGAGCGGATGCATCCGATCGCGGCGCGCTCGCTCACGGCGCACCTCGAGAAGCTCGTGCGCGATGAGCGCGTCCGGCTCTCGGGCGGACGCTACGCGCTGGTACAATCCCTCGCGTCCGGCCAACCGGGGAGGATCGCGCCATGAGCGGCCACGAGAAAACCATGAAGCTGGTCACGAACCTCGACCGCGGCGCGATCGAGGCCAAGATCGGCGATGCGCGCAGCGCGGCGCAAGCCGCCGGCCTGGGCGACCTCGCGCAGATGTTCGCCGGCATCGAGGGCGCGCCCAGGGCGCAGATCGAGCAGGAGGTGAAGAGCGCGCTCAAGTGGCTCGCCGACAAGCCTGAGCACAAGGGCATCACCGCGCTCCTCGAGCTGGTCGAGATCAACCTCCCGAATCTCAAGTAAGCAGCCGGCTGAAGCACGACTTCGACCTCTTCACGATCGGGGGCGGCTCCGGCGGCGTGCGCGCGAGCCGCGTCGCGGCGACGCTGGGCGCGCGCGTCGCGATCGCCGAGGCGAGCCGCTTCGGCGGCACCTGCGTCAACGTCGGCTGCATCCCGAAGAAGCTCTTCTCCTACGCCGCGCATTTCCGCGACGACCTGGCGGACGCGGGGGATTTCGGCTGGACGCTGGGCGAACCGCGCTTCGACTGGGCGCGCCTCGTCGCCAATAAGAACCGCGAGATCGCGCGCCTCAACGGCGTCTACGAGCGCCTGCTCACGGATGCCGGCGCGACCATCCTGCGCGGGCGCGCCACGGTGGTCGACCCGAATACCGTCGAGCTCGGCGGCAAGCGCTACCGCGCGCGTTACATCCTCGTCGCCACGGGCTCCTGGCCGCAGCTGCCGCCGATTCCGGGCCGCGAGCTCGCGATCACCTCGAACGAGGCGTTCTTCCTCGAGCGCCTGCCGCGGCGCGCGCTCGTCGTCGGCGGCGGCTACGTCGCGGTCGAGTTCGCCTCGATCTTCAACGGCCTGGGCGTCGAGACCACGCTCGCCTACCGCGGCGCGCGCCTGCTGCGCGGGTTCGACGCCGAGCTCGGCGAGCGCCTCGCCGCCGAGATGGCGAAGAAGGGCGTGGCGGTCCGGCTGCGGGCCAACCCCGCGCGCCTTGAGCCCGGGCTGCGCGTCACCTACGAGGACGGCGCCGTGCAGCAGACGGATCTCGCCCTATTCGCCACCGGCCGCAAGCCGAACACGGCCGGCCTCGGGCTGCAGGCCGCGGGCCTCGAGCTCGCCGCGGACGGCGCGGTCCCCGTCGACCGGTTCTCGAAGAGCGCGCTGGACTCGATCTACGCGATCGGCGACGTCACCAACCGGCTCAACCTCACGCCGGTGGCCACCGCCGAGGGCATGGCGCTCGCGAAGACGCTCTTCGGCGGCGAGCCCACGCCGATCGACCACGAGAACGTGCCCACCTGCGTGTTCGCCAATCCGAACCTCGCCAGCGTCGGCCTGACCGAGGAGCGGGCGCGCGAGCGGCACGGCGCGATCGACGTGTACAAGACCGCGTTCCGCGCCCTCAAGCACAGCATGGGCGTGAGCGAAGAGCGGATTTTCATGAAACTGGTCGTGGAGGCGCGCTCGCAGCGCGTGCTCGGCGCGCACATGATCGGGCCGGACGCGGGAGAGATCATCCAGGGCGTGGCGATCGCGGTGAAGCTCGGCGTCACCAAGGCCCAGTTCGACGCCACCATCGGCATCCACCCGACCGCAGCAGAGGAGTTCGTCACCCTGAGGGAGAAAGCGGCGTAGGATCTCTGCCATGCTGCTCGAGTCGCGCATCGAGAAGAGATTCGCCGAGCTGAAAGCGCAGGGCGAGCTGCCGCTCGCCATCGAGCTCTGGAACGGCAAGCGCTTCGAGCTCGGCGGGCATCCCAGCATCACGCTGCGGGTTCCGAACGCCGCGGCGCTGCGGCACCTCGCGCGTCCCGACCTCGGCTCCCTCGGCGAGGCCTACGTCGAGGGCGAGATCGACGTCGAGGGCCCGATCGACGAGGCGCTGCGCGCGGCCGCGGCCCTGGCCGAGTCGCTCGGCCACCGGAAGAAGGGCCGCCTGCCGCGCCTCGCGCTGCACTCGAAGAAACGCGACGCCGAGGCGATCCGCTATCACTACGACGTCTCGAACGATTTCTACCGCTTGTGGCTCGACCGCCGCATGGTCTACTCCTGCGCGTACTTCCGCGACGGCGGCGAGAGCCTGGAGCAGGCCCAGGAGCACAAGCTCGACCACATCTGCCGCAAGCTCCGCCTGCAGCCGGGCGAGCGCTTCCTCGACATCGGCTGCGGCTGGGGCACGCTCGTGCAGTGGGCCGCCGAGCGCTACGGCGCGACCGCGACCGGGATCACGCTCTCGCAGAGCCAGCACACGCTCGCCAACGAGCGGATTCGCGAGGCCGGCCTGCAGGACCGCTGCCGCGTGCTGCTGCAGGACTACCGCGACGTGCCGGGCGAAGGCATATTCGACAAGATCGCGTCGGTCGGCATGTTTGAGCACGTCGGCCTGAAGAACTACCCGGTCTACTTCGGCACCATCCGGCGCCTGCTCAAGGATGGAGGCCTGGCCCTCAACCACGGCATCACGTCCTCCGATGCCGAGAGCCGCGAGGTCGGGCTGGGCGGAGGCGAGTTCATCGAGAAGTACGTCTTCCCGTACGGCGAGCTGCCGCACCTCTCGGTGGTGCTCCGGGAGATGTCGGACGCGGGGCTCGAGGTGATGGACGTCGAGACCCTGCGGCTGCACTACGCGAAGACGCTGCAGCACTGGTCGCGGCGCCTGGAGGCGAACCTCGAGGCCGCGCGCGCCCACGCCGGCGAGAAGCGCACGCGCATCTGGCGCGTGTACCTCGCAGGCTGCGCGCAGGCCTTCGAGCGCAACTGGGTCACGGTGCAGCAGGTGCTTGTCGTGTCGGCCAACGAGCCGGCGCGCAATGCACTGCCGTGGACAAGGGAGTACATGTACCGGTAGGGCGGCAGCCTTGCTGCCGCCGCGGCGGAGTTCGGGACGGCTAGCCGAGCGCGCGCAGGATGAGCGAAGCGCCGCTCGCGAGCAGCATCAAGGCGACCGCGCGCATGAGCGCGTCGCGCGAGAGGCGGCGGAAGAGATGCCCCGCGGCCCACAGGCCGGCGAGGCCCGCCGGCACGACCGCCACGGCACAGATCCAGACCTGGAGATCGAGCAGCAGCCCGGTGAGGAGAAACGCCAGCGCGCGCAGCGAGATGCTGCTCAGCGTGGCGAGGCCGAGCGTCGCGCGGTATTGCTCCTTCGTCAGTCCGCGCTGCGAGAGATAGATCGCGTAGGGCGGGCCGCCGGCGCCGAACAGCGTGCTGGTCACGCCGCCCGCGAAGCCCGCAACGTAGGCCCAACCTGCGCCGATCGCGGCGCGCGCCTCCGGGTGGCGCGCAAGGCCGTAAAGCGCGAACGCGAGCACGAACAGGCCGAGGGCGAGGGTCGCGGCCTGGCGCGGCAGGCTCACCAGCAGCGTCACTCCCGCGACGGTGCCGAGCACGATGGTCGGCACGAGGCGCGTCCACTCGGCGCGCAGCGCATGGCGCGGGTTCTCGAAGCCGATGCGGAAGGCGTTGGCGAGGTCCATCAGCACGTAGAGCGCGAGCGCGAACGGCAGCGGCACCAGGTGCGTCGCGAGCGGGATGGTGAGCAGCGCGGCGCCGAAGCCGGTGATGCCGAAGATCACCGACCCGGCGAAGCCGATCCCGGCGAGCGCCGCGATCTCGCCGGGCGAGACGATCACTTCAGGGCTTGAGCGCCGCGCTCACCCGTGACCAGGAGCTCTTCGGCGGTCCAGCGGTTCATGCGGCGCAGCCGCTCGACGTAGCGCGCGAACGGCAGCCCGTAGCGCGGCTCGAGGGCGCCGGCGCGCGCGCGCAGCTCGGCCCACTTCATCGCGGCGGGCGCGCCGCGCAGCGCGAGCGCGATGACGTTCGGGTCGCGCAACGCGGGCAGGCACAGCACCGCGCCGCCGAACGCGCGCTCCAGCCGCTCAAGGCTGCGATCGAGCGTGGGATCGTCGTCCATGAAATTCATCACCAGCGCACCCGGATCGCGCAGCGCGCCCCAAGCTGCATCGAGGAACGCCGGCGATACGAGCGCCGCGGGCATGCTCTCGTCGTCGAAGCCGTCCACCACCAGCAGGTCGCAGCACTCCGGCGCCAGCGCCGCCGCGCCGTCGCCGTGCTCGACGACGAGCCGCGCATCGTCCGGCGGCAGGTGAAAGTGTTCGCGTGCCGCCTCGATGACGCGCGCGTCGCGCTCGAGGACGCGCGTCCGAAGACGCGGCAGGCGGCGATGGCAGAACTTCGCGAGCGAGCCGCCGCCCAGCCCGATCATCAGCGCCTCGCGCGGCGCGGGATGGAACAGCAGGAACGCCATCATGCAGCGCGTGTAGTCGAGCTCGAGGGCGAACGGGTCGCCCACGCGCATCGCGCTCTGGATCGCCTCGCTGCCCACGCAGAGCTCGCGCACGCCACGCTGCTCGCGCACGACGAGGGCGGGCCGGCGCGGCGCGCGCTTCACCGCTTGCGGCGCGCCTGCTTGGGCGGCGCGGCGGGCTTGTCCGCCACCGCGGCGAGCACCTCGACCTCGAGCAGCAGGTCGTCGTGCACCAGACGGTCCACGCCGACCAGGGTGCTCGCCGGCATGCGCTTCGCGTCCAGGTAGCGGGCGCGCACCTCGCGATACAGCCCGACCGACTCGGGGCTCATCTGCACCATGTAGCCGTTCATCTTGACGACGTCCCCCCAGCCGGCGCCCGCGGCGCGCAGGTTGTGCGTGAGGCTCCTGAAGACCTGCTCGGCCTGCGCACCCATGTCGCCCTTGCCGATGACGTGCCCGTCGCGGTCATAACTCACCTGGCCCGACACCAGCACCAGCTTCGCCGGCCCCGTGATCGCCACGGTGTGCGTGAAGAACCGTGGGTCGAACAGCTCCCTTGGATTGAGATATTGCTTGCGCATGGCTTCCTCCCCTTTTTCTTACCGAGCCGCCGACCCGGCCCGCCGCCGCAGCGCGAGCCAGGCGAGCGCGGCGAGCATCACCCCCACGAGCGGCAGCGCCGCGAGATTGACCTTCTCCCAGCCGGCGTTGGTCACGATCATGCCCGAAGCGAGCGAGGAAATGGTCATCATGACGAAGATCGCCGATTCGTTCGCCCCTTGCGCCTTGGCGCGCTCCTCCGGCAGGTAGGTCCCCGCGAGCAGGGTCGTGCCGCCGATATACAGGAAGTTCCATCCCACGCCGAGCAGCACCAGCGAGCACCAGAAGCTCGCCACGGCGATGCCGGAGATCGCGACCGCGATGGCGGCCACGTTGAGCACGGCGCCGGCCAGCATGACGGCGAGCAGCCCGAGCCGCCTGATCAAGGCCCCGGTGACGAACGAAGGGGCGAACATCGCCACCACGTGCGAGGAGATGACGGACGCCGCGTCGCCGTAGGGGTGGCCGCAGGCCTGCATGGCGATCGGGGTCGAGGTCATGAGGCGAGCCCGGCCAGGCCGTTGATCGCGAGCAGGGTGGAATTGTTGGTGAACAGCATCGCCTGGCAGGCCGCGAGCAGGCCGACGTCGCGCCCGATGCTGTTCATTTATACAGTATTGGGATAGGATGGCGGCAGCGAGGATTGTAGCGGGGCGGCCGATGGCGAAAACGGCAGACAGCGAATTGCGCCGCGACGCGCTTCACCTGCGCGGCGCGCGCTCGAACATCCAGGGTCGCTTCGAGAGCGTGGTGCGCGAGCCGTTCGACGACGGCTGGACGCGCGACGACGAGCCCGCCTCCGAGCTCCCGACCCGGGTGACCGAGGAGCGCGCGCGCTCGATCATCGCGCACAATGACTCGCCGGACGTTCCGTTCGAGCAATCGATCAACCCCTATCGCGGATGCGCTCATGGCTGCCCATACTGCTACGCGCGTCCGAGCCACGCCTACCTCGAGCTCTCGCCGGGGATCGATTTCGAGACCAAGCTCTTCGCCAAGACGAACGCGGCAGAGCTGCTGCGCGAAGAGCTCTCGCGGCGCGGCTACGTGCCCAGGCCCATCGCCTTCGGCACTAACACCGACTGCTACCAGCCGATCGAGCGCCGCTACAAGATCATGCGGGGGCTGCTCGAGGTGCTCCATGAATGCCAGCATCCGCTCACCATCGTCACCAAGTCGGCGCTGATCGAGCGCGACCTCGATCTGCTCGCGCCGATGGCGCAGAAGAACCTGGTCAAGGCCTTCGTCTCGATCACCACGCTCGACCGGCGGCTCGCGCGGCGCCTCGAGCCGCGCGCAGCGAGCCCGCAGCGGCGCATTGATGCGATCCGGGCGCTCGCGGCGGCGGGCGTGCCGTGCGGCGTGATGGTCGCGCCCGTGATCCCTGCGCTCACCGACAAGTCGCTCGAAGAGGTGCTGGAGGCCGCGGCGGCGGCGGGGGCGAGCATGGCGGGCTGGATCATGCTGCGCCTGCCGAACGAGGTGCTGCCGATCTTCAAGGAGTGGCTCGGCGCGCACTACGCGCAGCGCGCGGCCCACGTCATCAGCGTCGTGCGCCAAGTGCGGGGCGGGCGCGAGAACGATCCGCGCTTTGGCTCGCGCATGTCGGGCTCGGGCAACTTCGCCGAGCTGATCGCGCGGCGCTTCGAGGTCGCCTGCCGCCGGCTCGGCCTCAACAGCGCGGAAAACCACATGGCCTCGCGCGGCGGGCTCGATCGCGGGCGGTTCCGGCCACCGGGTGACAGACAGCAGATGAAACTTTTTTGAGCCTGGCTCGTTTAAGCGATGAACGTACGTCGATGAGCGCCGCGTGATAGCATCCGTTCGCGCGGCGAGCCGGCTAGAAGGAGATCAAGAAATGCGGCGCGAAACGCTTGACAGCTACTACTTCCTGGCGGATCTCCCCGCCAGCGACAACACGCCAGCCGCGCTCAAGAAATTCCGGGAAATCAATGCGATACTTCGCACGGTGCCGTGGCCCGCACCGTACGACCTCACGACCCACCGGCTTCATCTCGGCGACGCAAGGCACCTCTCCTGGCTCGAGGACGAGTCGGTGCATTTGGTGGTGACCTCGCCGCCTTACTGGACGCTCAAGGAGTACCGCCACTACCCAGGCCAGATGGGCCACATCAAGGACTACGAGCAGTTCCTAGACGAACTGGACAAAGCGTGGCGCGAGTGCGTGCGCGTGCTCGTGCCGGGCGGAAGGATTTGCTGCGTGGTCGGTGATGTGTGCCTCCCGCGCAAGAAGGCAGGACGGCATTTCGTCATGCCCCTGCATGCCGACATCGAGGTTCGCGCGCGAAAGCTCGGCCTTGATTGCCTCTCGCCGATCCATTGGAACAAGATCGCCAACGGCGTGACCGAGGCGGCGGGCAATGGCGCGGGATACTACGGTAAGCCTTACCAGCCTGGTGCCATCGTCAAGAACGACGTCGAGTACATCCTGTTCCTTCGGAAGGGCGGCGAATACCGCAAACCCAAGCCATTGCAAAAAGCGCTTTCGATGCTTACCAAGCACGAGATGCAGACCTGGTGGCTGCCGTTCTGGGCCGACATCAGGGGGGCGTCCACGCGTAACGGCCATCCAGCGCCGTTCCCCGTAACATTGGCAGAACGGCTGATCAGGATGTTCTCGTTCGCGGGAGACACAGTGCTGGATCCCTTCGCCGGAACTTGCTCGACCGCCGTTGCGGCCTACCGCTCCGGAAGGAACTCGATCAGCAATGAGATCGATCCTGCCTACCTTGAGATGGGGCTCGAGAATCTCGAAGTGGCGTTGAAAGATCGCCCGCTCTTTGGGTCGCTGAATGGGACGATCATCAACGAGAGGAGCACAAAGAAGCTGAAGTCGGCCTAGGGGGAGGATTGGCCTACAAGCTCCTGGAGGAATTTCGCGAGCTCTTTGCGGGGAAGAAATACGAGCACCGCATCTCAACTCACGGGGATCGAATTGCGTCCTTCCTTTACGAGGACCTGTTCGATCTCGGACGCTCGCCGAAGATCGTCGCAGCCGTTTCTTCCCAATCGCGCGTTCTGAACACGGCGAACGTTGCAGTCGGAAAGAAGGCGAGGCGCGGTGACGGCACCTTTGGGGAGCGAGTGCCTCACATCGTCGCCGTCGCAGTACCCGATTTTTCTGTCGCGCTCGGCGAAGTCGCCACCATCGAGATCGGGACCGAAGTCAAGATCCTCGCGAAGGCGATGCGTAAGCAGCTCGATCGCGTCTGCACTGACCTATTCAATCAGGTCTCAGAGTTCAAGCGGCACGGTGGAAATCCGATCTGCGTTGGAATAGTGGGGGTTAATTCTTCTCAGTCGTACACCGGCTACGAAGGCACGCGGAGGTTCAAGACAGACGGCAAAGCAAACCGCCATCCATTCCAAGAAGCGGACAAAGTCGCGCGGGATCTCGTGGACAGAGTGGCATCGAAATTCGACGAGTTCTTGATACTTCGTTTCAAAGCAGAGAACATCCGCCCCTACAAATTCTTCTGGGTCGATCAGAGCGAAACGGAGAAGCTCTACGCGTCGGCCCTTGTGCGGATTTCCCGGGCATACGAAACCCGCTTCTAGCGCCTTGCGCCTCCGCTCGCTCTGGCTCGCGATCGGTTGGGCGATGGTCGCCGCGATCGTCTGGTTCTCGCTCACCCCCGCGCCGCCGAAGTTCGACTTCGAGCAAGGCGACAAGCTCGGCCATTTGCTCGGCTACGGCATCCTGATGTTCTGGTTCTGCCAGCTCTACTGGAATACCGGAAGCAGAATTGCCTACGGCGCAGGCTTCGTCCTTATGGGGGTGGGTCTCGAGCTCGCGCAGGGCGCGCTCGGCTTCCGCACCTACGAGGAGTTCGACATGTTCGCGAACGCGCTCGGCGTGTTGATCGGCTGGGCGGCCGCGCTCGCGAGCGGGCCGCGCGTGTTCGAGCGCATCGAGCGCCTCGCCGGCGTCTGACCCGCGCGCGAAACAGCGGCCGCAAGCCTGGCTGTCCTGCTAGGCTCGGAGCGTGAGCTCCGCCCTGTCGCCGCGCACCGAGCGGCTGCTCTCGGCGCCGGTGCTGCCGACGATTCTCAGGCTTGCCGCCCCGGGGCTGCTGCTGGTCGCGTTCCAGACCATGGTTTCGGTGGGCGACACCTATTTCGTCGGGCGCCTCGGCACCGCGCCGCTCGCCGGCCTGGCGCTCGTCTTTCCGCTCCTCATGCTGCTCAACATGGTGTCCGCGGGTGCGATGGGCGGGGGCGTTTCATCGGCGATCGCGCGCGCGCTCGGCGCGGGCGACGCTGCCAGCGCGCGGCGGCTGGTGCTGCATGCGCTCGTCATCGCCGCGGCCATGGGGGCGGCGTTCACGCTGGTGCTGCTCGCGTTCGGCCGCCCGCTCTACCGCCTGCTCGGCGGCGAAGGCGCGGCGATCGAGTCCGCGCTCGCCTATTCGAACGCGGTCTTCACCGGCGCGATCATGGTGTGGGTCGCCAACACCTTCTGCGCGATCCTGCGCGGCACCGGCAACACGCTCGCGCCGGCAGTCGCGCTGATGGCCGCGGCGACGGTGCACCTGCCGCTTTCCGGCTCGCTGGTGCTCGGCTGGGGGCCGCTGCCGCGGCTCGGCATCGCCGGCGCCGGCATCGCCTACGTCACGACTTTCGGGCTCGCCGCACTGGTGCTGGGCATCATCGTGCTGCGCGGCGCGAGCCCGCTGCGGCCGCACGCCGCGGACCTGCGCCTGGAGCGGCGCCTGTTCAGGGAAATCCTGCGCGTGGGCGCTGTCTCGTCGCTCTCCGCGGTCCAGACCGTGCTGACCGCGGTGATCCTCACCGGCTTCGTCGGCCGCTTCGGCACCGCGGCGCTCGCGGGCTACGGCGTCGGCGTGCGGCTCGAGCTGCTGCAGGTCCCGATCGCGTTCGCGGTAGGCCAGGCGCTCGTCGTGCTCGTCGCCACGAACGTCGGCGCCGCGCGCGCGGAGCGCGCCAAGCACATCGCCTGGACCGGGTCGGCGCTTGCCGCCGCAGCCTGTCTTGCCATCGGCGTCGCGGTCGCCGTGTTCCCGCGCGCCTGGGTCGGCATCTTCAGCTCGGACCCGGCGGTGCTCGAAGCAGGCAGCCTCTATCTGCTCATCGTGGGGCTCACCTACCCGTTCCTCGGCCTCGCGATCGCGCTCTACTTCGCCTCCCAGGGCGCGGGCAGGGTGGTGCTGCCGGTGCTCGCGGGCACTGCGCGCCTGGTGATCGTGGTCGGCGGCGGGTTCGCGCTGCTCGCCGCGGGCGCGGGCCTGGGTGCCCTTTTCGCGCTGATCGCGTTCGGCACGGTCGCGTTCGGCACGCTCGCCGCGCTCGCGGTCGCGCGCAGCGACTGGGGCGCGCGCGCGCCCGGTTAGGGCTTGCTGCCTCCGGCGCGCGCGAGCACGAAGAGCGCGACCGCAGCCGCGACCACGATCGCGGCCACCAGCCCCGTCTTGCCGAACCACTCGCGCAGATCGTCCGCGGAGATGATCTCGAGCACTGCCAGGATGCCGATCAGCGCAAGCACCAGCACCGCGAGCACCCCGATCGCGCGCAGCAGCGCGGGCAGCCCGCCCCTGGATTCCGGCTCGTTCGGGTTCATCGTCCCTCCCTGCGGATGGCTTCCCGCCTAGTTCTAGTATAGGACCGGCTCAGCCCAGGAACGCGGCGAGCGCATCGCGTGTCGCATCGGGCTCTTCCGCCATGAGCGAGTGGCCCGAGGGGGAGATCGTCACGGTGCGGGACCCAGCGATCGCCTGCGCCAGCGCGCCGGCTCCCTTCGGCGGGGTCATCACGTCGCGGCCGCCGAGCACGAACAGCGCCGGGCACTTGACGCGCCCCGCGCTCTCGAGGCCCGCGCCGTAGTCGTTGCAGGCCTTGAGGTCGTTGTAGAGCACGCCCGGGGCGAGGCGCGCCAGCCGTGCCAGCGTGTCGCCGTACATCCACATGCCCGGGTTGGGATTGCCGCCCAGCGGTACCTGCGGCGCGTGTCCCCAGATGGTCTCCATGTCGTAGGCGGCCTGGTCGTTGCACCGGGCCGCCTCGAGGAAGGCGTCGGTCACCTTCATGGGGAACGCGACGCCGATCAGGGCCACGCGCTCGACGCGCGCCGGGTGGCGCGCCGCGCATTCGAGCGCCACCAGCGCGCCCATCGAGTGCCCCACGACGCACGCCTGCGCGAGCCTTGCCGCGTCGAGCAGGCGCACGATCCAGTCGGCCATCGCTTCGACGCTCGTGAGCGGTGCTCCGGCCGAGCGGCCGTGGCCCGGCAGGTCCACCGAGAGCACGTTGCGCCCGTGATAGCCGAAGTAACGGCTTTGCAGCCCGAACCAGGAATGGTCGAGCCCCGCGCCATGCACGAAGACGACGGTCGGCTTGGACGGGTCGAGCGCGTGGGCCGCGGTATAGGCGAAGGCTTTCGCCCCGTCCACCATGAAGTCCATCGCTACGCCGCTTTCTGGGCCGCGCGCAGCGCGCGGTCGAGGTCCTCCACCAGGTCGTCCGCGTCCTCGAGGCCGATCGAGAGCCGCACCGTGCCCGCGGTGATCCCCGCCTTCTTCAGGTCCTCGTCCGACATGCGGTAGTGGGTGGTCGTGGCGGGATGGATCACGAGCGACTTCGCGTCGCCGACGTTGGCGAGGTGCGAGAAGACGCGCAGGCTCTCGATGAAGCGCCGGCCCGCTTCGCGCCCGCCCTTCATGTTGAACGAGAACACCGAGCCGCAGCCGCGCGGCAGGAGCTTCTGCGCCAGCGCGTGGTCCGGATGCGACGGCAGCTCCGGGTAGAGCACGGCCTCGACGCCGGGGTGCGAGGCGAGGAACTGCACGACCTTGCGCGTGTTCTCGACGTGCCGCGGCATGCGCAGGTGCAGGGTCTCGATCCCCTGCAGGATCTGGAACGCGGTCATCGGTGCCATGCACGGTCCGAAATCGCGCAGGCTCTCGCGCCGCGCCCGCAGCAGGAAGGCGCGGGTTCCCGATTCCTCCTCGAAATCCATGCCGTGAAAGCCCTCGTACGGCGCGGTGAGCGTGGGAAACTTGCCCGACGCTTCCCAGTCGAAGCGGCCGGAGTCCACCAGCACGCCGCCGATCACCGTGCCGTGTCCGCTCAGGAACTTGGTGGCCGAGTGATAGAGCAGGTCCGCGCCGAACTCGAACGGCTTCATGAGGACCGGCGTGGTGAAGGTCGAATCGACCAGCAGCGGCAGGCCGGCCTGGTGGGCGATCGCCGCAACCGCCGGGACGTCGAGCACGTCCAGCCCCGGGTTGCCAAGCGTTTCGCCGAACAGCAGCCGGGTCTCGGGCCGGATCGCCTTGCGCCACGCATCGAGGTCGCGCGCGGCGACGAAGGTGGTCTCGATCCCGAAGCGCCTCAGGGTGTAGCCGAGCAGATTGTGCGAGCCGCCGTAGAGCGCCGCCGAGGCGACGATATGCCCGCCCGCCCCCAGCAGCGTCGCGATCGCGATGTGGAAGGCGGCCTGGCCGCTCGCCGCGGCGATCGCGCCGGTCCCGCCCTCGAGCGCGGCGACCCGCTCCTCGAGCACCGCCACCGTCGGATTGGAGATGCGCGAGTACACGTGCCCCGAGCGCTCCATGTTGAAGAGCGACGCGGCGTGCTCGGTGTCGCGGAAGACGTACGAGGTGGTCTGGTAGATCGGCACCGCGCGGCTGCCGGTCGCCGGGTCGGGCGACTGGCCCGCGTGCAGCGCGAGCGTGTCGAAGCCGGGGTATTTCGGTGCTGCCATCTACCAGTCGTCGCTCCCGCGGAGGCGGGAGCCCATCGCTTGTGGCTCCCCGCCTGCGCGGGGACGACAGCGCTCCTTCACCTCAGTGCAGGTGCTTCCTTGCCGGCCGCGTGACGGTCTCGAAGGCGCGCTCGGGCTTCTTCGGCTGCGCCGCGCGCTCCTTCCAGTCGAGGTCGAAGAGCCGATTGACCACCGCGACCACCTCGGCGACGCCCTCCTTGCCGAACTGGCGCCCGAGCACCGCGGTCACGTCCTCGATCATGCAGCGCCGCTGCGCCTCGTGGATCGCCTGCGCCGTCGGGCCGACGAAGAGCAGCTTGGTCTCCTGCTCGCCGTTCTCGTGGTAGAGCGTGAGCTCCACCTCGACTGCCTCGTAGCAGAGCGGCCCCAGATTCTCGAGCGCCGCCTCGAGCGTGGCGTGGAAGCTGCGGCCGATCTCGCCGGTCCAGCACACGGCGAGCATCAGCTCCTTCTCGTCGAAGCGCAGGCCGGGCTCCTCGGCCTCGATGCTTTTCACGTCGGCGAGCACGTCGGCGTCCAGGTACTCAAGCCACGGCATGAGCGCCTGCTCGATCTGCTTCCTGGACACGCCCTCGAGGATCGGGATGTCGGCGTGCACGTGCACTTCCATCCGCATGGCGGCTTTCCCGGGGGAAAGGAGTGTGCATCTTATCACGCAGGCGTTGGCGACCGACCGGCGGCCAGAGTCAACCGACCGGTGGCGAATCGCGTTGCTGGAGAAGCACTTGACGCCGCGGCGGCGGGAGCGATGCGGGCGCTGCACACAGTTCCTCACAGCACTCGCTTGCGCTAGGCGGTCTAATTTAGGCAGGCGCGTTGGATACCGACCTTGGGCCGCTCAACGCGCCAATGCGGGGCCGGTGCCGGAGGTGGCGATGAACGTCATGTACAACAGCGAGAACTACTACGTGGCCGAGTTCCCCGGCCGCGCGGGCATCGAGCTGGTGGACAAGGCCACCGGCCGCGGCGGCTTCCTCGAGGGCGCGGTGGAGACGAAGTTCCGCGCCTCGATGGCCGACCTCGCCTCGGGCGAGCCGAGCATCGAGTCGGTGGACGAGTTCCTCGCCCGCTACGGCGCGCTGCTCACCAACCCGATGCGGGTGCACTGACCGCCCGGCGGCCCCGGGGCTGCTCTGCGCCGCGCCGACTACAATCCGGCCGATGCTTCGGCCGGACTACACGGGCGGCGGCTTCGTCAACCTGATCGCGTCGCTCGTCGCCGCGCGCGGCGGCGCCCCACGCCACCCAACGCTCGGCGCGCTCTCGCCGGGCGAGATCGAAGACGCGCAAAACGTCGTGCTGCTCATCGTGGACGGGCTCGGCGACCTTTGGCTCGCGGCGCACGGCCCCCGAGGCGAACTTGCGCGGCGCCGGCGCGGCGCGATCAGCGCGGTGTTTCCCTCGACCACGGCGAGCGCGATCACCACGTCCCTCACCGGCGCGACGCCGCTCGAGCACGGTCTCACCGGCTGGTTCACCTACTTCGGCGAGGCGGGATGCGTCGCCGCGCCGCTGCCGTTTCATGCGCGCGGCGACAAGCGGCACCTCAGTGCGCGCGGCATCGCGCCGGCGCATCTGTTCCGCGAGGGCTCGCTCTTCGACGGCCTCGCAGCGCGCGTCATCGTGGTCTCCTACCGGCCGATCATCGACTCCGACTACAGCCGCCACCATTGCGGCCGCGCCGAGCGGCGCCCCTACGATAAGCTCGAGGAGTTCGTGCGCGAGGTCGAGGCCGCCGTCAAGTCCGGTCCGCAGCGCAAGTTCGTCTACGCCTACTGGCCGGAGTTCGACCGGCTCGCGCACAAGCACGGCGTCGCGGGCACCGAGGTGGTGGCGCATTTCGCCGAGGTGGACGCCGCGTTCGGCGACCTGCTCGCGCGCCTCGCGGGCACGGACACGCTCGTCGTCGCCACGGCCGACCACGGCTTCGTGGACAGCGGGCCGGGCGAATCGCTCGCGCTGGAGGATGCGCCAGGGCTCGCCGCGCTGCTGCGCTTTCCGCTCTGCGGCGAGCGCCGCATCTGCTTCTGCCACGTGCAGCAAGGGCGCACGCAGGAATTCTTGGCGCGGGCGCACGGCTGGCTCGGAGACCGCGCCGACGTTCGCCGCAGCGCGGAGCTTGCCGACGAAGGCTGGTTCGGCGGCGGCCGCGCACATCCGCGGATCCATGAGCGCATCGGCGACGTCGCGCTCCTCATGAACGACCGCTACACGGTCAAGGACTGGGTGACGGGCGAGCCGCGGCACCTGCACATCGGCAACCACGGCGGCGCGAGCGCGGACGAGATGCTCGTCCCGCTCATCGTTGCCCGGGCGTAGAGGCGGCCATGAAGGCGAAGACGAACGGCATCGCGCTCTACTACGCGATCCATGGCAAGGAAAGCGCCCCGTGGCTCGTCTTCGGGCATCTTCGCGAGCCTCACGCTCGCCGCCACGACGAGCCGTTACCCAGAGGCTTTCAACCGGGCGCTCGGGGGGGTTCTTCCCTCCTAGACCGCGCCGATTCCGGCCACGCCGGCGGCGATGACCTCGCGCGCGCGACGTTCTCCTCGGTGACGCGCGTGAAGTGCTCGAATCCCCAGGGGTTGTTGGCATGAAACAGCGGGTGCCGCAACCCAGCACGAATGCGCAAGGCGCATCCGCCGCGCCGAGCAGCGCGACATCGAGATGCAGTCCGCCGCCAGCCGGGTGCGCGTAGTGCGCAAGCCTTGCTCCCGCCGCGTGCGCCGCGTCCAGGAACTTGCCGCGTGCCTCCCGGTAGGAGGCCGAGAATGCCGAGAGGTCCGCCACCGCCTAGTCGGCCTGCGCCGCGGACATGCCGCGCCAGCGCGCGACCTTCGGCGCCGGGATGCCGAAGAGATCGAGCACCCGGCCCACGGTGTGCGCGACGACATCCTCGAGCGATTTCGGCCGCGTGTAGAACGCGGGCACGGGCGGGAAGACGATCGCACCCATCTCGGTCGCCGCGACCATGTTGCGCAGGTGCGCCAGGTTGAGCGGCGTCTCGCGCGGCACGATCACCAGGCGGCGCCGCTCCTTGAGCGTGACGTCGGCGGCTCGCGCGAGCAGGTCGTCGGCGTGCGCATGCGCGACTGCCGCGAGGGTCTTCATCGAGCAAGGCGCGATCACCATTCCCGCGGTGAGGAACGATCCGCTGGCGAGCGCGGCGGCGATGTCGCGCGGGTGGTAGGCGAGGCGCGCGAGCCGCTCGACGTCCCTGCGCTTCATGCGCAGCTCGTGCCAGCAGTTCAGCGCGCCCGCGTCGGTGAGCACGAGGTGGCTCTCCCAGCCGCGCTTCGCGCGCAGCTCCTCGAGCAGGCGCACGCCGTAGACCGCGCCGCTCGCGCCGGTGATGCCGACGACCAGCCGTTTCGCCATGCGCGCAAGGGTACCTGATTAGAATCGGGGAGTGAACGTCACGGACGAGAACCGCGCTGGCGACGCGATCGGCGCAAGGCTCGTCGCGCTCGTGTTCGTGCCGTTCGCGAGCGGGTTCTTCCTCTCGATCCTGCTGCGCTACGTCAATGCGGTCATCGCCAAGGACCTCGCGGCCGATTTCGCGCTCGGCGCCGCCGAGCTCGGCCTGCTGACCAGCACCTACTTCCTCGCCTTCGCGGCGTTCCAGATCCCGCTCGGCCTGCTGCTCGACCGCTTCGGGCCGCGGCGGGTGCTTGCCGTGCTGCTGCTCTTCGCCTGCGCGGGCGCGCTGCTCTTCGGCCTGGCGCAGGGCGTGGCGGCCCTCGCCTTCGGCCGGGCGCTGCTCGGGCTCGGCGTTTCGGGCTGCCTGATGGGCTCGATCAAGGCCTTCACACTCTGGTTTCCGCTCGCGCGCCTGGCGACGCTCAACGGCTGGATCCTCGCCATCGGCGCCTTGGGCGCGATGTCGGCGACCGCCCCGGTCGAGGCGCTTGCCGGGAGCTACGGCTGGCGCGCGCTCTTCTACGGCCTCGCCGCGGGTTGCGCAGGCGTGGCGGCCCTCATCTGCCTGGTGGTGCCCGAGAAGCCGCTGCCGGGCGCGGGCGCGAGCTGGGGCCGCCAGTTCTCCGAGATCGGCGAGATCCTGTCGAGCGTCTATTTCTGGCGTGTGGCGCTGCCGCTCATCGTGGTGCACGGCGGCTACCAGGCGCTGCAGGGCCTCTGGCTTGCGCCCTGGCTCGCGGACGTGGTGGGCCTGGCGCGCGGCGCGGTCGCGAACTACCTGCTGGCAGGCGCGCTCGCCTACGGTGTGGGGTCAGTGATCTTCGGCACGCTCGCCGACCGGATGGCGGGTGCGGGCCTGTCCAGGCTCGACGCATACAAGGTCGGGATGGCGCTCGCGCTCGGCGCGTTCCTCGCGCTGGCGGCGAACGTGCGCGAGGGCGTGCTCGCAATCGTCATGCTGTACGGCTTCGGCGCCTGCGCCGCGGCGCTGCCCTACGCGATCCTGTCGCAGCATTTCCCGGCCGCGCTCACCGGGCGCGTCATCACGGCCACGAACATCTTCATGTTCGCCGCCTCGTTCGCGTTCCAATGGGGCATCGGCGTGCTGCTGCGGCTCTGGCCGGCAGCGGACGGCCGCTATCCGCCGGAGAGCTACGCGGTGGCCTTCGGTATCGTCGGCGCGCTGCAGCTCGCGACGCTGGCGTGGCTGCTGCCGCTGCGCGAGGCCGGGCGCTGATCGCGTTCCACGAGGGTATAGCCCAGCCGCCGCGCCGTCGCAGCTGCCGACTTCCTTGCCGTCCTTCGCCTCGCCGGCGGCAACGATCTCGAGCGCGTACTTCGACACCCCCTTCGCCTTCAGCTTCGCCTCGATCTCCGCCTTCAGCTCCTCGCAGGGCTTCTTCTGCGCGAGGGCCGGCTGCGCGAGCGCCGCGACCAGTATCGCAAGCATGATCCGGCTCATGACCGCCTCCCGTGGGTTGGTGGGCGGATGATAATGGCGGGCGAGGAGGAAACCGATGCTCGAGACGACGATCGCGGGCAGCCTGCCCAAGCCGGACTGGCTGGCGGAGACGGGGAAGCTCTGGCCGCAGTGGCGCGCGCAGGGCGCGGCGCTCGCCGCGGCGAAGCGCGACGCGACCCTGCTCTGGCTCAAGGCCCAGGAGGACGCCGGCCTGGACATCGTGAGCGACGGCGAGCAGTCGCGGCAGCACTTCGTGCACGGTTTTCTCGAGGCGGTCGAGGGGATCGACTTCGAGCACAAGGTGAAGATGGGGATCCGCGACAACCGCTACGAGGCCATGGTGCCCGTGGTGGTCGGCCCGCTGCGGCTCAGGGGCCGCGCGCACCCCGAGGCGCGCTTCGCCCGGGAGAATACCCGCCGCAAGCTCAAGTTCACCCTGCCCGGCCCGATGACGATCGTCGACACGATCGCCGACCGGCACTACGGCGACAGGGTGAAGCTCGCCACGGCATTCGCCGCGCTGCTCAACGAGGAGGCGCGCGCGCTCGAGAAGGACGGCGTCGACGTGATCCAGTTCGACGAGCCGGCGTTCAACGTCTACATGGACGACGTGAAGCGCTGGGGCATCGCCGCGCTCGAGCGCGCCGCGCAGGGCCTCGAGTGCGCGACCTGCGTGCACATCTGCTACGGCTACGGCATCCAGGCGAACATCGACTGGAAAAAGACCCTCGGCGCGCAATGGCGCCAGTACGAGCAGATCTTCCCGGCGCTCGCGCGAAGCAGGATGCGGCAGGTCTCGATCGAGTGCGTCAATTCGCACGTGCCGATCGAGCTGCTCGCGCTGCTCAAGGGCAAGGACGTGCTGGTCGGCGTGATCGACGTGGCGAGCGACGTCGTCGAGACCCCCGCCCTGGTCGCCGACACGATCGGCCGCGCGCTGAAGTACGTGCCGCGCGCGCACCTGTTTCCCTGCACCAACTGCGGCATGGCGCCGATGGACCGCGAGCTCGCGCTCGCGAAGCTGAAGGCGCTTGCCGCCGGTGCCGCGCTCGCGCGCAAGCGCTATCTCAGCCGTCGTTCCCGCGCAGGCGGGAACCCAGACCGGGTCCTCGCCTCCGCGGGGGTGACGCCCCTCCGGGGCGTCACCAGCAATAGGCGCAGGAAGGGAAAACCTCGGACTTCGCGCCGCGCGGGTCGCAGCCGGCCTCGATCACGGAATGCTCGCCCTCGAATGGCTTGCCGAGCGTAAGATCGAAGAAGCCGTCGCTCGCGGCGAGTTCGACGACCTGCCCGGCGCGGGGCGCCCGCTCGATCTCTACGAGGACCCGCTGGTGCCCGAGGAGATGCGCATGGCGAAGCGGATCCTGCGCAACGCCGAAGTCGAGCTGGCGGACCTCTTCCCCGAGCGCGGCGCGGTCACGCGCCGGAGGGGTGCGCCAGGTCGGCGCGCGTAGCGGGGACCGAGTAGGTCGCCTCCGGCGGCAGCGGCGGTAGCGACCGCTCCCAGGTCTCGTATCGCGCGCGCAGTTCGGCGAGGCGCTTCGGCTCGCGCTTCGCGAGGTTCGCGCGCTCGCGCAGGTCCGCGGCCAGGTTGAACAGAAACTCGCCGTCCTCGCTCGCGAAGTACTTCCAGTCGCCCGAGCGCAGCGCGCGCTGGCTGCGGTACTTCATGCGCCAGAACAGATCGCGCGCGAAGGTCGCGGCGGGGTTCTCCAGCACCTTGCCAAGGCGCAAGCCGTCAAGCGGATAGTCCGGGTGCGGCGCAACGCCCGCCGCATCGAGAAAGGTCGCCACCCAGTCCATCGTGATCGCGAGCTGGGCAGTGACGCCGCCAGGCCGGATTCGCGCCCGCCAGCACACGATATAGGGCACGCGGATCCCGCCCTCGAGCAGGTCCATCTTCCTGCCGCTCAGGGGCCAGCAATCGGAGAAGCGCTCGCCGCCGTTGTCGCTGGTGAAGACGACGAGCGTGTTCTCGTCAGCGCCGGCCGCCTTGAGTGCCGCGAGGATGCGGCCGATTCCTTCGTCCATGTGGCGGATCATGGTGCGGTAGATCTCCACCGAGCCGCCATCGAAGTGGTACAGCTTCTCCAGCCGGCGCGCCTGCGCCTCGTCGCCGCGCGTCTCCCACGGCCAGTGCGGCGCGGTGTAGTGCACCGAGAGCAGGAACGGCGCCCTGGCGCCGCGCTGCCGGCCGATGAATTCGACCGCCCGGTCCGAGATGAGGTCGGTGAGGTAGCCCGCGCGGTGCACCTCTTCCTCGCCCTCGAAAAGGTCATGCGCCCCGGCGCTGTCCTTGTGCGTGAAGTAGTCGACGCCGCCGCTCATCGCGCCGAAGAACTCCTGGTAGCCGCTCTTCAGCGGCCCGAAGTGCGGCAGGAACCCCAGGTGCCACTTGCCGACCAGCGCGGTCGCGTAGCCGGCGTCGCGCAGCAGCGAGGCGAGCGTCGGGTGCGCCGGCGCCAGTCCGAGCACTGGATCGCCGCGGTGGCGCGTCGCGATCGGCTCGTCGTTGCCGGCGCGCAGGCGGTACTGCCAGCGCCCGGTCATGAGAGCGAATCGCGTCGGCGAGCACACGGGCGAATTGGCGTAGCCGTCGGTGAAGCGCAGCCCCTCTGCGGCCATGCGGTCCAGGACCGGCGAGCAATCGGAGCGCCCGCCGCAGCAGCCCAGATCCGCGTGGCCGAGGTCGTCGGCGAGGATGAAGACGAAGTTCGGCCGCACGCGCGGAGTGTAGTCCGGCGCCCGGATCTCAGCGCTTCTGTTTCGCCTCGAATCGCGCGACCGCCTTCATCAGCACCGTGTATTCCTCGCACGGAAGGAAACACAGGCGGTCGAGCGCGGCGAGGTGCTCCTTCGCCTTGGCGAGGTTGCCGACGACCTCGAGGTCCGGGTTCGGGCCCTTGCGGACCGCATGGGCGAAAAGGCTGTGGTAATCGGCGTTGCGCGGGTCGGTGGCGACCGCCTCGCGCAGGACCTGCTGCGCCTGGCCCCAATTGCCGGCTGCGATCGCGGCGCGCGCCTGCTCGAGCGCCGGGTCGCGCGCTTCGCCCGGCGAGCTGCCGGGCGAGTCCGCGGCGCGCGCCGTGCCGACCGCGATTGAGGCTATGATGAACGCATGAATCGCCGCGCGCTTCACCGCGGTCTCTCCGTTGCCGTTCTCGCCGCTACGTTAACATGGGCCGCGCCGGATGCATTCCCGGCGCCGGGCTCGCGCGAGGAGGCGCTCGCCGACCTGGAGAGCGCCCAGACCGAGCGGCGCGCCGAAGCGGTCGCCTGGATCGCGAACCACGGGCGGATCGCCGATCAGCCGCTCCTCCTCAAGCGCCTGCGCGACGAGAGCCCGTTCGTGCGCGGCTTCGCCGAGCAGGGCCTGTGGCTCCTGTGGAGCCGCTCGGGCGAGACGGAGATCGACCGCCTCATGGCGGCGGGCGTCGAGCACATGCAGTCCGGGCGCTACCGCGAGGCGGTGGCGACCTTCGGCGAGGTGATCCGCCGCCGACCCGATTTTGCCGAGGGCTGGAACAAGCGCGCCACGGTGCACTACCTGGCCGGCGACTACGCCAGGTCGATCGCCGATTGCGACGAGGTGCTGAAGCGCAATCCGCACCACTTCGGCGCCATCTCCGGCTACGGCCAGATCTATCTCCGCATGGAGCGCTACGACAAGGCGCTCGAGTACTGGCGCCGCGCGCTGGAGGTGAACCCGAACCTGTTCGGCCTCGAGATCCAGATCAAGGGCGTCGAGCGGCTGCTGGAGGAGAAGCGCGCGAAGCAGATCTGACGGCTGGATCGCCGCCTGAACCCGCGGCGATGACGGTACCTGCGCGCCGTCAGACGTATTCCTTCGAGGCGGTATCGGCGTCGACCGGGCGGCCGGTGAGGTAGCCCTGCAGGTAGTCGCACTCGCAGGCGCGCAGGAATTCCTTCTGCGCCTCGGTCTCGACACCCACCGCCACGACTTTCGGCCCGAGCGTGTGCGCGAGGCCGATGATCCCGGCGACGATCGCCTTGTGGTCCGGGTCGGCCTGCGCCGCGGCGATGAAGGCGCGGTCGATCTTCAGCTTGTCGACCGCGAAGCGCCGCAGGAACGCGAGGCTCGAGTGGCCGCTGCCGAAGTCGGCGACCGCGAGCGAGACGCCGAGCTTCTTCAGCTTGCGCAGCGTCGCGAGCGTCTGCTCGGCGTCGTGCATCAGCGTCGCTTCCGAGACCTCGAGCTCGAGCAGCCGCGCCGGCAGGCCCGCGTCCTGCAGCACGCGACCGACCAGCTTGACGAGCCTCGGGTCGCCGAACTGGCGCGCCGACAGGTTCACGCTCACCGGCAGGCCGCGCTCCGTGCCGATGAAGTTGGCCCAGCGGCAGGCCTCGCGCAGCACCCACTCGCCGATCCGGAGGATCAGGCCAGTGTCCTCGGCGAGCTGCAGAAACTCGCCCGGCTCGACCACGCCGCGCGACGGGTGGTGCCAGCGCACCAGCGCCTCGTGCGCGACCGTGCGGCCGCTGCGCGCCTCGATGATCGGCTGGTAGTAGACCCGCATCTCGCCCTTGTGCACCGCGCGCCGCAGGTCGTTCTCGAGGGCGAGGCGCCGCGACGCAGCCTGGTTCATCTGCTCGGTGAAGAACTGGTAGGCCGCGCGCCCGGTTTCCTTGGCGTGGTACATCGCGGCGTCGGCGTTGCGGATCAGCGTCTCGGCGTCGCGCCCGTCGTCCGGGAACACGCTGATGCCGATCGAGGGCGTGATCAGCAGCTCCCGGTCCTCGAGCGTCATCGGCTGCGACACGGTCTCGATGATCTTCTGCGCCACGTTGGCGGCGTCCGAGGAGCGCGTGACCTCGGGCAGCACCACGACGAACTCGTCGCCGCCGATGCGGCAGATCGTGTCCACCTCGCGCAACTGGCGGACCAGGCGGTCGGCGACCTCCTTGAGCAGGAGGTCCCCCGCGGCGTGCCCGAGCGAGTCGTTGATCGTCTTGAAGCGGTCCAGGTCCACGAACATGACCGCCGTCTGCCTGCGGTTGCGCTGGCTGAGCGCGAGAGCCTGCGTCAGCCGGTCCTCGAGCAGCCGGCGGTTGGGCAGCGAGGTGAGCGCGTCGTGGTCGGCGAGATGCTGCGCGCGCAGCTCGGCCTGCTTGCGGTCGGCGATCTCCGCCTCGAGCCGCCGGTTCGCGGCCTGCAGCTCGACGGTGCGCTCGGCGACCGCGCGCTCGAGCGATTCGCGCGCCGCGCGCTCGTCCGTGACGTCGTCCAGGATCCAGATCCATTGCTGCGGCTCGCCCCCGGAGTCGATGCGCCGGCCCACGGCGCGGCCGAGGAAGGTCGAGCCGTCCTTGCGGCGGTACTGCCGCTCCGCGACCTGCGTGCCGCCGGGCGGCGTCTCGCTGTAGATGCGCTGCCCATCGGCAGCCCAGTCCTCCTCGCTGGCGTGAATCCTGCGCGTACTCTGGTCGATCAGCTCGTCCTCGGTGTAGCCCGTCATCTCCAGGAAACGCCGGTTGCAGCGCTGGAAGACGCGGTCGCGGACGAAGGCGATCCCGACGGTCGCGTTCTCCAGGATCAACCGCTGCTCTTCGGCGAGCCGCCGGACCTCCTCGTCGGCGCGCTTGCGCTCGGTGATGTCCTCGAACAGCCAGACGTAGCCCTTGGCCGGAATGCCCGGCTCGAGGGCGCGGCCCGAGATCAGGCACCAGAACCCGGAGCCGTCCTTGCGCCGCAGCCACTGCTCGCGCGTGTGGGTGCGCCCCGCGTCGAGCTCCTCGTAGGACTGGCGTCGGGCGTCGTACTCGGCGTCGGTGAAGTAGAACTGCCGCGTCGAGGCACCGAGCACCTCGCCCGAGTCGTAGCCGAACAGCTCCTCGAAACGGCGGTTGCAGCGCACGATGCGGCGCTCGCGCACGAACGCGATCCCGACCACGAGGTTGTTGGTGAGCGCCTGCTGCTCGGCGATCAGGCGCTGCATCTCGTCCTCGGCGCGCTTCTGCTCGGTAATGTCCTCCAGCAGCCAGACCGAGCCCTTCGCCGGGTCGCCCGGGTCCACGGCGCGGCCCGTGGCGCGCTCCCAGAACAGCGTGCCGTCCTTGCGTCGCGCCTGCATGACGTGGCTGTGCGTCCGGCCGAGCGACATGCGCGCGTACGCGGTGCCCGCCTGGGTGTGGTCGGCATCGTCGGCGTAGGTGACCGCCGTCGGCTTGCCGGTCAGCTCGCCTGCCCCGTAGCCGTACATCTCCTCCATGCGCCGGTTGCAGCGCACGATGCGCCGGTCCTTGACAAAGCAGATCCCGATCGACGCGGTGTCGAGGATCGCGTCCTGCTCGCGCAGCAGCCGCGCCACCTCGTCGGCTTGCCGCTTGCGGTCGGTGACGTTGTCGACGATCCAGACCGTTCCATGCTGCGTGTTCGCCGGGTCGATCGCCTTGGCGACGATATGCGCCAGGAACGTCGAGCCGTCCTTGCGCCTGACTTCCCACTCGAGGTCGAGCTGCCCTCCCGAGCCGAGGATCGGGATCGCGATCGCGCCAAACGCCTCGTAGCTCTGGCGCGAGGGGTAGACGACTTCGCCGGCCTGGCCGATCAGCTCCCCGGCTTCCCAGCCGAACATCTCGGCGAACCTGGGGTTGCAGAGGAAGAACTTGCGATCGCGCGTGAAAGCGATGCCGATCGAGGCGTTGGCGAGGATCGCCTTGTACTCGAGCTGCGCGTCGCGCGGCTGCCCGGCGTAGCTCGCGGGCGGCGATTGCGCGAGCGGCGCGGAATCGGCGACCGGGCCGCCGTTACGGATGTTCATCGCCGCGCGAGCGCCGTGAAATCGGCCGCGTACTGGCGCAGCCGCGCCGCCGCTGCCTCGCGCTGCGCCGGGGTCAGCAAGCGGTCAAGGTCGAGCAGCATGTCGAAGTAGAGCGACTCGTTCTCGCGCGCCGCCGCCGCGTAGGCCGCGTCGCGCCCGCCCTCCCAGTGCGCGGCCCAGTCGGCCAGCGAGCGCTGCGCTTCGCGCGCGCGCAACATCGCGACGAATTCCGCCTGCCTGCGCCGGCGCTCGCGCTCGCGCATCTCCGCGATGAGCGGGGCACGCTCCCCGTAGCGCGCCACGCGTGCGGCCTGCTCGCCGCTCAAGGGGCCGAACCACTCCTCGAGCCGCTCGAGCGTCCTCCGGTGCCGGCGCTTGCGGCGCTCCTCCACGGTGCCCTGCAGCTGCTCTTTCGAAAATTTGCGGTTCTCCTCCGCAAGCCGCCGCTCCAGGTGATCGATCTGCCCGGGGCCGAGCCGGTCGAGCAGCCCGGCCATCTCGCCGGCGGCGGCGCGCACGCCCTCCCGAACCTGGGCGCGAAACGAATCGTAACTCCAAACCAGATCGGCGCGCGTGATGCCTTGCACAATCCGCCGCGCGGTCTCCTCGGCGAGCCGCGCGTACTGCGGCAGGGCGCTAGCCCGGTGCCAAGCGAGAAATGCCCCGACCCGCCGGTCGAGCTCCTCGGACTGCTCGCCCTCGAAGTCGAAATAGCTGTTCGCCTGCCAGCGCAGGAAGACGTCGGCGTTGTCGTACGCGACCCGCATCACGCTGCAGGACGACAGCAGGAGGATTGCAGCAAGTGCTGCAATCCGCACTGCTGTCGCCCCCGCGCAGGCGGGGGCCCATCGCACTGCTGTCGCCCCCGCGCAGGCGGGGGCCCACGTGGATCCCCGCCTACGCGGGGATGACGCCGTAACCGGCGTCACCAAAAGTTCTCCACCGTGATATGCCCCGGCGTGCGGCGGCGGTTCTTGCGCAAGCCGCGCTCGGCGAGCGCGGCGGTCATGTCCTTCACCATGGCGGGATTGCCGCAGAGCATGAACTGCGAGCGCGCGGGCGAGATCGGTCCGCCCGCTCGCTCGAGCCGGCCGTCGCGCAGCGCGACCTGCACGCGGCCTTCGAGCGCATCCGCGGCCTTCTCGCGGCTGACGAACCGGACATGCGCGAACGCCGCCGGATGAGCGCGGGCGATCGTGTCGATCATCTCCCGGTAGACGAGCTCGGGCGCATGCCGCACGGCGTGCACGAGGATCACCCGCTCGTGGCGCTGCCAGGGTTTCTCGGTGCGCAGGATCGAGAGGAACGGCGCGATCCCGGTGCCGGTCGCAACCATCCAGAGGTCGGGCGAGCGAGGCACCTCGTCGAGCACGAGAAATCCGGAAGGGTTGTCCGCGATGTGGAGCGAATCGCCCGGCGCGAGGCGCGCCAGGTGCGGCGAGAGCGGCCCCTCGGGCACGACGATGCCGTAGAACTCGAGCACCGGGTCCTCGGGCGCGTTGACGAACGAGAACGGCCGCGGCACGCGCCTGCCATCGAGGTCGAGCGCGATGCGCACGAACTGCCCGGCCTCGAACCCGAGCGGCGGCGCCTCGACGCGCAGCGAGAAGAGCGCCGGCGTCCAGTGCCGGTTCTCGATCACCTTGCCTGCGAGCCAGCGGCTCATGCGATCCGGCTCATTGCAGCCGGCAGGGCTCGAGATGCAGGTCCTGCAGCTCGCCGCCCAGCATCACGATCGCGCCGTGGCGGCGGTTGTTGCCGGTGTCGGAGAACTCGAACGTGTAGGTGCGGCGCACTCGAACGCGCCCTTCGCCGTTGCGCGCCAGGCGCAGGCCCGAGATCGCCACCGTCTCGTCGAGCAGCTGCACGCCGCAGCGCCCGCAGGCCGCGCGCCCCGCGGCGAGCGCGCGCTCGCGCGCGCGCAGGCTGTCCACCCAGAACAGCGCGAGCGCCGCGAGCAGGATGATTGCCGCCGACTCCCACATCTACTGCGCGCAGGGGCTCGGGTACACGGCGTTGACCGCCTCGAGGTCCGCTTGCAGCTCCTTCGACAGCGCGAAGTCGAAGAACTTCGCCTGCTCGTCGAGCTGCGCGATCGAGGTCGCGCCGATGATGGTCGAGGCGACGAAGAAGCGGCTCCTGACGAACGCGAGCGCGATGCCGGCAAGCGGCAGGCGGTGTTTCTCGGCCACCTTGCAGTACTCCTCGGCCGCGGCGAGTACGCGAGCAGCGGCACGCCGAGCGCGCGGCTCGCCTCGGCGAGATCGCCGTCGTACATGCGGTTGACCAGGCTGTAGCCGTTCTGCACCGACGCGGGCGGCGGCAGCCCGGCCTCGCTCGCCACGCGCACGAACTCGCACAGGCCCCAGCATGTCTCGTTGGACAGGCCCCAGGCGCGGATCTTTCCCGCCTTGATCGCCGCCGCCATCGCCTCGACCTGCTCGAGGATCGGCGTCGCCTCGCGCTCCTTCGCGCTCGCGCCGAGCTTTCCGCGCTTCAGCGCCACAGCAGCTCGACCCCGTACTTCGAGAGGCTCCGGTCGCGGGAAACGAGCGTCATAGACTCGCAGAGCGCCTGGGCGATCAACATGCGATCGAACGGGTCGCGGTGATGCAGCGGGAGCTGGGCCACGCGTGCCACGTGCCGCAGATCGACGTCCAGCGCCTGAATGCCGGACGCAGCGAGAGAATCCGCGAGCGAATCCACCTCGAAATCAAGCCGCTTGAGCGCCACCTTGATGGCGATCTCCCAGGCACTCGCGATACTGGAATAGACTTCGTTCTCCCCGGCCCGAATCCGGCGCCGCAAGGCGGGCGGAAGCCTCTCGGGCGCGGAGAGCACCCACAGCAGCGCGTGAGTGTCGAGCAGCAGCCTCAATCGCGCTCTTTGAAGACATCGAAGATGTCCTCAGGCAGCGGCTTGTCCCAGCCTTTGCGGAACTTGATCCTGCCGCGCAGGATGCCGAGCCGCCGGCGGGCACGCTTGGGCGCGTAGCCGACGAGCTTGGCCACCGCCTTGCCGTGGCGCGAGATCACCACCTCCTCGCCCGCCTGCGCCCGGTCCACCAGCTCGGAGAGCCTGGCCTTGGCTTCATGCAGCTGGACCTTTTCCATAGTTGGTCAGTTTAGACCAAAATTGAGGATCGGTCACCCTTCCGGCAGCAGCGCGCGGATCTTGCCGAGCAGGTCGAACGGGCTGTAGGGCTTGGCGAGGTAGCCGCTCGCGCCGGCGTCCTTCGCCTTCTGCTCGTCGCCGGAGAGCGCGAAGGAGGTGATGACGAGAATGGGGGTATGCGCGGTTTCGGGCGTGGCGCGCAGCCGGCGCGTGGCGTCGATCCCGGAGAGCTTCGGCAGCTGCACGTCCATGAGGATGAGATCGGGGCGCGCTTCGAGCGCCTTCGCCACGCCCTCCTCCCCGTCGTGCGCTTCGATCAGCCGGTAGTTCGTGCGCTTGAGCAGGTCGCGCACGATCTTGCGGTTCATCTCGTTGTCTTCGACGTAGAGGATCGTCTTCGCGCTCACGATGCCTTCCTTTCCCCGGCGCGCAGCGGCACCTCGAAGATGAAGCTCGAGCCCTTGCCAACCTCGCTCTCCACCCAGATGCGCCCGCCGTGCATCTCGACGAACTTCTTGCTGATCGAGAGGCCGAGGCCCGTGCCGCCGTACTCCGACGCGATCGTCGCGTCGGTCTGCTTGAACTCGGTGAACAGGCTCCCGACTTTCTCGGGCGCGATGCCGATGCCGGTATCGACCACGCGGTAGCGCAGCCGGCCGTTGTCCAGCTCTACGCCGATCTCCACCCGGCCCTCCTTCGTGAACTTGAGCGAGTTCCCGGCGAGGTTCATCAGGCACTGCGCGATCCGCCCGCCGTCGCCGTAGGCGAGCGGGATATCGGCGGGGACCGTGGCAGTCAGCGCCAGGCCCTTGCTCTCGGCGAGCGGCCGCAGCGTGGAGCGAACGCTCTCCACCGCGTCCTGCACCGAGTAGTCCGAGAGCGCGAGCTCCATGCGGCCGGCCTCGATCTTGGCGAGATCGAGCACGTTGTTGATCAGCCGCAAGAGGTGCCTGCCGCTCGCCTGCATGTTCTCGAGCGGCCCCCGCACGTCCTCGGAGAGCTCGCCGTAGATGTGGTCGAGCAGCATCTCATTGAAGCCGAGGATGGCGTTCAGGGGCGTGCGCAGCTCGTGGCTCATGCTGGCGAGGAACTGCGACTTGTGCTCGCTCGCCAATTCGAGCTGGCGGCCTTTCTCCTCGATCTCGCGGAACAGGCGCGCGTTCTGGATCGCCATCGCCGACTGCGTCGCGAAGGTCTTCAAGAGCTCCACCACCTCCGGCGCGAACTCGCCGGGCATCTTGCGCGTCACCGATAGCGCGCCGATGACACGATTCTCGTGCAGCAGCGGGACGGTCAGGATCGCCCGGTAGCCGGCGCGCACCAGCACGTCCTTGCGGCTGCTTTGATAGCTGTCGTCGAGGATGTCGGGCACCTGCGCGGGCTCGCGCGTCACCGCGGTGCCGCCGACCGTGCCGTCGCCCTTCTTGATCGGCGCCCGGCGCACCGTTTCCAGCAACTCGTCGGCCACGCTGTCCGCGGCCTGCAGGCGAAACTCTTCCGCCTTCTCGTCGTACTCGTAGATCGAGCCGTTGTCGAGCCCGGTGAGCTTCACCGCACGCTCGACGATCGTCTGCAGCACCTTGTCGAGCTCGAGCGTCGAGCTGATCGCCTGGCCGACTTCGCCGAGCGCGGTGAGCTGCGCGACGCGCTGCTGCAGCTCCTTGAACAGACGCACGTTCTCGATCGCGATCACCGCCTGGTCGGCGAAGGTCTTGAGCAGGCTGACATAATGCTCCGGAAACCTGCCCGACTCGCGCCGTGTGACGGCGATCGAGCCGATCGCCACGCCTTTGCGCAGCATCGGCACCGCCAACGCCGCGCGGTAGCCGGCCGCTCGCGCCCTTGCCTTGACCGTCTCCGCGTAGTCCCCCTGCAGCACGTCGGCAACGTTCACGACGCTCGCATCCCGGATGGCCTGCACCGAGGGCGCCTTGTAGTCGAGCGGAGCAGGGTAATCCAGCTGGAACAATGAGGTGATCGAATCGCCCTCACCGAACGCCCCCGCGCCAGCGCGCACCAGCGCGCCGTCGATGAAGAACAGTCCGCCGGAGAAGCCTTGCAGCAGCCGTATGCCGCTGCGCACGATCGCCTCGAACACCGGCTGGACGTCCGTCGGCGAGCGGCTGATGACATTCAGGATCTCCGCCGTCGCCGTCTGCCGCTCGAGCGCCTCCTTGGTCTCGTTGAACAGGCGCACGTTCTCGATCGCGATCACCGCCTGGTCGGCGAAGGTCTGGAGCAGCTCGACCTGATGGGCGCTGAAGGGCCCGGGCTGGCGGCGGCCGACGTTGATCGTGCCGACCGGCTCCCCGTCCCTCAGCATCGGCACCGAGAGAACGCTGCGGAAGCCCCGCATGGCGCCCACGGTCCGCACGTGTTCGGGCACGCCGGGATCGGTCTGCACATCCGACGCCTGGTGCGGCGTGCGGGTGCGGATCGCGATGCCGCTCGGATACGCGTCCTCGACCGGTCGCGGGTAGGCACGCACGATCGCCTCGTCCCCGGCGTCCCCGGCCGTAGTATGCGCGGCGAGATACAGCTCGTCCTCGACCAGCCGCGTGACCAGTGCCGTCTGGGCGCCGACGAGCCGCCTCGCGTGCTCTACGATGCCGTCGAACACCGGCTGCACATCCGAGGGCGATCGCGCGATGACCTTGAGGATCTCCGCGGTGGCGGTCTGGCGCTCGAGCGCCTCCCTGGTCTCCCTGAACAGCCGCACGTTCTCGATCGCGATCACCGCCTGGTCGGCGAAGGTCCGCAGCAGCGCAGCCTCGCTCTCGTTCAGCCCGCCAGGGTCCTTTTGCAGCACGCTGATCGCGCCGATCGCCTGCCCCGCGCGCAGCATGGGGGCGGCGGCAATCGCGCGGAAGCCGAACCGCCGGCCATTGTCGCGTGCCTCGCTCGGCGCATCCTCCGCCTCCGTGTCGCGAACGACGATCGGTCGGCGCTCTAGCACCGCTCCGCCCGTGGCGCTCGCGGCAGTGAGCGAAACGTAAGTACTCGTCGGGATCTGGTTGGCGTCCCCCGCGGCTCCGACAATGCGCAGGCTGCTTTCGTCGACGACCGACACAACGACGCTCGTCCCGGAGAACAGGCGAAGCCCGCTCAGCGCGATCGCATCGAACACCGGCTGCACGTCCGAGGGCGAGCGCGCGATGACACTGAGGATCTCCCCGCTCGCGGTCTGGCGCTCGAGCGCTTCCTTCGTTTCGTTGAACAGCCGCACGTTCTCGATCGCGATCACCGCCTGGTCGGCGAAGGTCTTGAGCAGATCGATGTGATGGCGGCTGAAGTCGCCCGGCTGGGCGCGAGTGACGTTGAGCAAGCCGATGGCGGCGCCCTCGCGGACGAGCGGCGCAATCACCATGCTTCGAAAACCCCTCACACGCGCCAGCTCGCGTGAAGTCAGATGAAATCCGGCATCGGTCTCCGTGTCCGCGACGTAGACCGGCGCCAGCGTTCGCAGCGCCTGGCCGGCCACGCCACGCGACGCAGGGACAGGATAGAAGCCCTGCACGGCGTCGGCTCCAGCCTTGTCTACCGCGGTGAAAGCGGCCAGATGCAGCTCGTCACCGACGACGCGCGTCAGCGTGGTGCCGCGCCCGCCCAGCAGCCGCTGCGCGCTCCTGACAATGGCGTCGAACACCGGCTGCACATCCGCGGGCGAGCTCGCGATGACTTTCAGGATCTCCGCCGTCGCGGCCTCGCGCTCGAGCGACTCGGCGAGCTGGCGCCGCAGGCCGCCGGCGGATACGCTGCCGCGCACGGCCGAGCCGCGCCGCGGCCGTGTCGCGATCGCGCCTGCCCGCCGGCGTATCCGGGTCATCGCCTCACTCCTCGGGGAGGATCTTTCGGATCAGGCCGAGCAGGTCGCGCGGGCTGTAGGGCTTGGCGAGGTAGGCGGTCGCGCCCGCGTCCTTCGCCTTCTGCTCGTCGCCCGAGAGCGCGAACGAGGTGATCGCGATGATCGGGGTGCTCGCCGTCGCCGCCTCCGCGCGCACGCGGCGCATCGCCTCGATGCCGGAGATCTTCGGCAGCTGGATGTCCATGAGGATCAGGTCGGGCTTCGCCTCGAGCGCCTTCGCCACCCCCGCCTCGCCGTCGTGCGCCTCGATCAGCCGGTACTTCGTGCGCTTCAGGAGGTCGCGCACGATCTGCCGGTTCATCTCGTTGTCCTCGACATACAGGATGGTTTTCACGAGTTCACCCGCAGCGGAATTTCGAACATGAAGGAGGACCCCTTGCCGAGCTCGCTCTCCACCCAGATCCGCCCGCCGTGCATCTCGATGAACTTCTTCGTGATCGAGAGCCCGAGGCCCGTGCCGCCGTATTCGCTCGCGATCGTGGCGTCGGTCTGCTTGAACTCTGTGAAGAGGCTCCCGATCTTGTCAGGCGGGATGCCGACCCCGGTGTCGGCGACCCGGTAGACCAGCGAGCCGTCCTTCAGCTCCACCGCGATCTCGACCTTGCCGGCCTTGGTGAACTTGAGCGAGTTGCCGGCGAGGTTCATGAGGCACTGCGCGATGCGGCCGCCGTCGCCGTAGGCGAGCGGGATGTCGGCAGGGACGGTGCACTCGAGCGCAAGGCCCTTCGACTCGGCAAGCGGCCTGAGCGTCGAGCGCACGCTCTCGACCGTGTCCTGCACCGAGTAGTCCGAAAGCGCCAGTTCCATGCGCCCGGCCTCGATCTTGGCGAGGTCGAGGACGTTGTTGATGAGGCGCAGGAGGTGCTTGCCGCTCGCCTGCATGTCGGAGAGCGGCTCCTTCATGTCCGGCGGCACCAGGCCGTAGATCTCGCCGAGCAGCATCTCGTTGAAGCCGAGGATGGCGTTCAAGGGCGTGCGCAGCTCGTGGCTCATGCTGGAGAGGAATTCGGACTTGTGGCGGCTCGCGATCTCGAGCTGCCGACCCCTCTCCGCGATCTCGCGGAACAGGTGCGCGTTCTGGATCGCCATCGCCGACTGCGTGGCAAAGGTCTTCATGAGCCCGACCACCTCCGGCGCGAACGGCCCGGGCGTCTTGCGCGTCACCGACAGCGCGCCGATGACGTGATCCTCGCGCAGCAGCGGCACCGTGAGGACCGCCCGGTAGCCAGTCCGGATCAGAAGCTCCTTGCGCTTGCTCTTGTACCCGGTATCAAGAATATCCGGGACCTGCGCCGGCTCGAGCGTCACCGCTGTGCCGCCGACCGTGCCGTCGCCCTTGCGGATCGGCTCCCGGCGCACCACCTCGAGCAATTCGGGCTCGAGGTAAGTCGTCGCCTGCAGGCGGAACTCCTCCCTGGGCTCGTCGTACTCGTAGATCACGCCGCCGTCGAGCCCCGTGAGCTGGACCGCACGTTCGACGATCGTCTTCAGCACCTTTTCCAGCTCGAGCGTAGAGCTGATCGCCCGCCCCACCTCGTCCAGCGCCGTGAGCTGCCCGACCGACTTCGTAAGCGCCTCGGTGCGCGCCTGCAGCTCCTTGAACAGGCGCACGTTCTCGATCGCGATCACCGCCTGGTCGGCAAAGGTCCTGAGGAGCTCGAGCTGCTTGTCGCTCAGGCCGCCCGGCTCCCGCAGCACCACCCCAACGGCGCCGATTGCCTCGGCTTCGCGAAGCATTGGCGCGGCGGCGATCGCCCGGAAGCCGAGCGCGCGGCCGTTATCACGCGCATAGCGCGGCGCGTCCGGCGCCTCGGTGTCCCTGATGTTGACCACCGTCTGCTCGACGATCGCGGCGCCTGTCGCGCTCTCACGGCTTCGCGGCATGTCCACTTTCGTCGCCATGGGTCCAAGCACGCCGCCGGCAGCCACGACGCGCACGCGCTCTCCCTGCGCGATCGCTACACCGACACCTGCGCCCGCAAAGACCCTCAGCCCGGCGTCCACGATTGCGTCGAAAACCGGCTGCGTGTCGGTTGCCGTGCTCGAGATGACTCGCAGAATCTCGGCCGTGGCGGTCTGCTGCTCGAGCGCCTCCCTCGTCTCGTTGAACAGGCGCACGTTCTCGATCGCGATCACCGCCTGGTCGGCGAAGGTCTTGAGTAGTGCGATCTGCTTGTCATCGAACGTGCCGGCGTTGGCACGAGCGACGTGGATCGCTCCGATCGCGCTCCCCTCACGCATCATCGGCGTGGAAATTATGGAGCGGTACCCGACGCGTGCGGCGGCCTCCTTTGAGCGCGCGCCTACCCAGGACTCCGACTGCACGTCCGGGACATGTACGAGCTCGCCCCTGAGAATCGCGCGCCCGGATATGACTCGGTCATCGAGTGGAAGCGGCCACAGGCCTTCCGTGGACTGCTCCTCGGCCGCACCGGCGTACGCCACGCGATCGATGACGTCCCCTCTGCGCAGCACGATAACAACCCTCATCCCGGAGAAAAGCCGAAGACAGCTCGTCGCGATGGCGTCGAAGACCGGTGCGGTGTCGGTTGGAGAACTGCTGATGACTCTGAGGATCTCCGCGGTTGCCGTCTGCCGCTCGAGCGCCTCCTTGGTCTCATTGAACAGGCGCACGTTCTCGATCGCGATCACCGCCTGGTCGGCGAAGGTTTGCAGAATCGCAACGATTTGCTCCGGTACTTTGCCGGGCTCAGGCCGCGCCACCACGATTGCGCCGAGCACCTGCCCGTCGCGCATCATGGGAACCCCGAACCCCCCTCTGAAACCGGTAACTTTGGCCGCGTCCTTGTGGGCGTACTCCGGATCGACGAGCACGTCCTCGATCTGCACTGCAGCGCGGTCGCGCACCACGCGCGCCGATATCGCGGCGCCGCCCGGTCTGATGGGATAGCTCGCCGCGAGCCGTTCCGCATCGGGACCGAAGGTCGCGCGCAGATGAATCCACTCGCCGTCGTAGGTCGTGACATAGGCGAACTTTGCCTGCGAGAGCGTCGCCGCCCGGGCGGCAATTGCCTCGAACACCGGCTGCACGTCCGAAGGCGAGCTGGCGATCACCCTGAGAATCTCCGCCGTCGCCGTCTGCCGCTCGAGCGCCTCCCTGGTCTCGTTGAACAGCCGCACGTTCTCGATCGCGATCACCGCCTGGTCGGCGAAGGTCTTGAGAAGCTCGACATACCTCGCCTCGAAGGCACCGGGCTGGGCGCGCGTGACCACGATGACGCCAATCGGTTGCGCTTCGCGCAGCATGGGTACTGCAAGGATTGCGCGGTAACCGATCTCTTGCGCGATAGCTCCGTACTTGTAACCCTCGTCGACTGTCACATCGGGAATATTTACCACCGCTCGGGTCGCGATCGCGCGGCCGGTCACCCCACTCAAGTCCACAGGACGAGGAAAGAGTTTCCTGAGGCTTTCGGCGGCAGCTTCGTTGACCTGGTCATTGGCCAAAACAGTGATCATTTCGCCATCGAAGCCAAAGAGCGACGCGGTCGTGCCGCCGCACAAAGCCCTGCCGTTGCGCACAATGGTGTCGAACACCGGCTGAACCTTCGTCGGCGAGCCGCTAATGACCTGAAGGATCTCCGCCGTCGCTGTCTGCCGCTCGAGCGCCTCCTTGGTCTCGTTGAACAGCCGCACGTTCTCGATCGCGATCACCGCCTGGTCGGCGAAGGTCCGCAACAGCGTGATCTGCTCGTCCGTGAACGGCCCGGGGACATTGCGAAGCACGTTGATCGTGCCGATCGCCCGCCCGTCCTTCAGCAGAGGCACCGTCAGCTGGGCGCGGATATCGAGCGCCTGCGTGTAAGGCGTCTTGCGCGAGCGGTCGTCGTTGCGCGTGTCAGGGGCATGGACGATCTCACCCGTGCGGACGGAGAGGCCGACGAGGCTCTGCTCCGACACGGGTGCGGGGTATCGCTTGTTGGCTAGCGCGAGGATCTCGGGCGTGTAGTTGTGATGGGCCCAGAGACGCAGCGTGTCGTCGTCCACGCGCACCATGCTGCCGAAGGTTCCGGCGCACAGCTGGACCGCGCTGCGAACGATTGCGTTGAAAACCGGCTGCGTGTCGGTCTGCGACTGGCTGATGACCCGGAGTACCTCGCTCGTCGCCGTCTGCCGCTCCAGCGCCTCCCTGGTCTCGTTGAACAGGCGCACGTTCTCGATCGCGATCACCGCCTGGGCGGCGAAGGTCTGCAGCAGTGCGATTTGCTTGTCGCCGAAGGGTCCTGCCTGCGCCCGCGAAAGGAAGATGCCGCCGATCGGCTTGCCCTCCCGGAGCATCGGCACGCCGAGCAAGGCGCGGACCCCCGCGGACGCGGTTGTGTTGCGTGTATAGGCCGGCACGTCCGCCGCTGTCACGTCCGGATGGTGGACCACCGCGCCGCGTTCGACTACGTGGTTCACGGTCGACTCCAGGCCGAGTGGGCGCGGAAAGCTTGCGCGCAGCGCCTGTACATGGGCCTCGTCCATGCCCGCAGCCGCCCCGAGCTCGATGCGGCCACCCTGGACGAGCGAGATTGCGGTGGCGGCGCCGGCAAACAGCCGCAGTGCGGTTGCCGCGATGGTATCGAGCACCGGCCCCGTGTCCGTGGGCGAGGCGCTGATCGCTCGCAGGATTTCCGCGGTCGCCGTCTGCTGCTCGAGCGACTCCTTGGTCTCGTTGAACAGGCGCACGTTCTCGATCGCGATCACGGCCTGATCGGCGAAGGTCTTGAGGAGCGCGAGCTGCTTGTCGTCCAGGCCGCCCGGCTCGCCGCGCAAAACGCCGATCGTGCCGATCACTTCGCCCTCGCGGAACATGGGCGCGTGGCTCATCGAGCGGATACCGAGATTCCGTCCGTGCTCGCGCGCGAGCGGAGGCGCATCCGGCGCCTCTGTATCCCGGATGTTCACCAGGCGCTTCTCGATCACGCAGGTGCCCGCCGCGCTCTCCCGTTTGACCGGAAGGCGAATTCCCTTTGGCGGCGCCCCGACGCTGCCGCCCGCGGCCACGACGCACAGCTCGTTGCCCTCCACGATTCCGATGCCGACGCTCGCGCCCGAGAAGAGTTTCAGCCCGCTCTGCACGATCGCCTCGAACACCGGCTGGGTATCCGTCGGCGAGCCGCTGATGACACGTAGAATCTCCGCAGTCGCCGTCTGCCGCTCGAGCGCTTCCTTGGTCTCGTTGAACAGGCGCACGTTCTCGATTGCGATCACGGCCTGGTCGGCGAAGGTCTTCAGCAAATCGATCTGATGATTGCTGAAATCTGCAGGCTCCCTGCGGGTGACGCTG
>Ga0187892_10000570_pt1 | contig 95166 bp, 83 predicted proteins | sample MA1701073metaG_FD_139345 | JGI IMG/M metagenome (GOLD analysis project Ga0187892, IMG submission 139345) | Bio-ooze microbial communities from a basaltic lava cave in the Kipuka Kanohina Cave System on the Island of Hawaii, USA - MA170107-3 metaG ... | reverse complement strand
GGTGTCGGGCAACCTGAACGTGAACGACGGCTCGAACCGGACGCTGTCGATCAACGGCCCGGGCACGGTGCCGCTCGGCGGCGTGAACTCCGCCGGCACGGCGCAGAACATCACCTACAACACCCTGACCTTCCAGCCGGCGGGCTTGAACCGCAACCAGCCGATCAAGCTGCTGGATATGGGCGTCGCGAAGACGTTCGCACTCCGCGGCGGCAAGAACCGGCTGAAGGTGAACGTGGATCTCTTCAACGTGTTCAACATCAACACGATCACGAGCTGGTCGAGCAGCAACCTGAGCTCGGCGCAGTTCAACTCGCCGTCCAACATCGTGCCGCCGCGCGTGCTGCGCGTCGGCGCGCAGTTCGGCTTCTAAGCGAGTCGCACGACACACGCACGGGCCCGGGCGGCAACGCCCGGGCCCGTGTTCTTTGTACGCCGCCCGAAAAGAGGTCTAGCGGATCTCGAGCGCGGCAATCGCCTCTCTGGCGTCCTTCTCGAACCAGCCGCCGATGGCCAGGCTCTTGCGGTAGGCGTCGAGCGCGCTGAGCCGCGCGCGCTCGGCCAGCGCGAGCGTCGCCGCGGTCGAAGGGGTCGTGCGCAGCCAGCGCAGGTGCTGCAGGTGGTGCGCGCGGCCCAGGTTGAAATGACCGAGGCCGTCGCCCGGCGCGACCGCGACCGCGCGCGACAACGACTCGACGGCGTCGTCGAGGGCGCCGCGCCGCACGAGCACCACGCCGACGGCGTTGTGCGTCTCCGGGTCGCCCGGCCATCGCCCGGCTGCGTCGCGAAGCACGGCCAGGGCGTCACTGGTCCGGCCGAGCTGCAGGTAGGTGTCCGCGAGATCGAAGTAGATGGTCTTGAACTCCGGTTCGGCCTCGCGAACGGCCTCGAACTCGCGGCGGGCGGCGTCGGCGTTGCGCAGGACGAGCTCGGACAGGCCCAGCGCGTAGCGCACCCACGCGCCGCCGCCGGCCCCGACGGCCGCGGCCAGGAGTTCGCGCGCGCCCTCCACGTCGCCCTTCGAGTAGCGATCCCAGCCGTCGCGGGCCAGCTTGGCCGCGCGTGACTCTCCCGCAGACGTCGCGCCCAGGCGACCGCTGATGGCGTCGGCCGAGCGGCCGAGCGGCGCGTCCGGTCGCATCCGGAGAGCCGTGGGGTCGGCGGCGGCCCCGCCGCCCGTGGGAGGGGGCCCCGCCGCTGGCGCGCCGCCGGGCGGGATTCCGGCCGGCGGGGGGGGTCCCGCGCCGCCCGGCGGAGGCGGCGTGGCGGGTGGAGCCACTGGCGGCGCCACGGGCAGCTCGACAGGCGCCCGCGCTTCGCCCGCACGTGAGGCGAGATACCCGCGGCGGGCGCGGACCGTCAGGTCCGGCTTGTGCACGCGCACGCTGATGGACCGATACGACCCGTCGAAGGGCACGGCGGGCGCGTAGCCGACGAGATAGTAGGTGCCGGTCTCTTCGGCAATCGCGTCCAGCGCCGGGCGCAGATTGTTGCGATGGCGGACGCGCTGCCCGCCTGTTTCGAGCGCCAGGGTGGTCAGGACATCGGCGTCCGGGTCGGCGCCGAGCACGACGAAGTCGCCTGTGCCCTGCACGGGTCCCGCGGCGAACAGGTCCTGCTGCCGCGGGTCGGTGCCGAGCCCTCGGGCGTCGAGTGTCGAGATGCGCACGCGATGCTCGGCCGCGAGGCCCGCCACCTGGGTGACGCGCTCGGCGAACGCGCCGGAAAAGAAACCCTCGGACAGGAACACGACATGCTTGGGACCGGCAAAGCGGCCGAGCCCGTTTGCCAGCCCGAGCAGCATGGTGAGCGTCGTCTGGCCATCGCGCATCGCCTCGCTGGCGACGAGCAGACTCTTCGCGTCAATCTGCGCTTCCACCGCACCGCGTCCGCCCTTGTCGCAGTCGCCCGGTTGCTCCTCGCAGGCGCGCATGACGGCGGCGTCCCGCGCGGTTCGACTGCCCCTGGCGATGGCAAAGGCCTCTTCTTCGGACAAGATCCTCGGCCACTGGCGGCGTTCGTTGAAGCGGGACAGGTTGGGCGAGCCGAGCGCGGAGAGCTCGGCGAGGAGCGCCGACTTGTCGGTGACCAGCCGGTTGCCCAGCATCTGGCCGTTCGCGACGAGGCCGGCGAAGTCGCCGGGGCGCAATCCGTCCTCGAGGAACCCCCGCACCGCGTCGCGGCTTCGCGTGAAGCCGCTCGGGGACAGGTGGTTCATGTCGAAGACAAACACGAAGACGCGCGGGGGCAGCGGCCGGACCAGCCGCGGGAGCGGCGGCTCCGGCTGGATTCGACCGGCCGGGTCGGGCGGAACCGCCGCGGCCGCAAGGACCGCCGGATCCGCGGTGACGAGCGTGAACGTCTCGATGCGCTGAAGGGCGCCGCGCTCGCGGACTTCGAAGTCGCCCGGCGTGAGCGTGGTCACCGGCCGCCCGTTCCGGTCGAGGACCGTGACATCGACCTCGACGAGATCGACGCGGGTCCGAAACTGCGGCGTCTGGACCGGAGTCTGGGACGCCGCGCTGACGGCGGCGGCCGCCGTCAGCAGGGCGGCGGCGCTACCGCCCGACCGACGCCACGACCAGGGCGAACCGGTTCCGGCCACGGCTCTCAAGATACGCCAGTTTCGTGCCGTCGTCAGTCCAGGCCGGCAGGACGACGTTGCGGGTGTCGTCAATCTTCTGCTTGTCGCCCGCGTGGTTCATGACCACCAGACGGCCGGACTTGTGCTCGGCGTAGGCGATGAGTCCCGTGCCCTTCGGTCCCCAGCCGAACGTCTGGCCCGGCACCGTCGGATGGTTGATCCATTCGCCGACGATCTCGCCCTTGAACCGCATCGTGTAGATGTTGTTGGTCTGCATGGCGCGGGCGGCCTCCATGGCGGCCTCTTCGCTCAGGCCGCCGGCGGAGCCCGCGGCGGCGCTGCCCGTGCCGCCTCGCGCGAGATCGCCGCCGAACGGGATGGCGACGGCCGTCTCGCGCTTCTTCTCGACCGAGACCTGGATCTTCAGTTCCGGGTCGTCGGGGGACGTCTGTGCGGCCTTCCAGCCCCAGTAGGCGGTGGCCCAGGCCGGCTGCGCGTCAACCTGCTTCGGCTGGCCGGTGCCGACCGGGATGACGTAGTGGTACATCTTCTTGATCGACGCGTCCTTGTTGGCGTCGTACGTCATCAGGTACAGCTCGGACGCATCCGGCGCCCAGGCCAGCTGGCGGACCAGCGCGCCCTTGAGCCTGCCGAGATCCAGGTTGATCGTGGTCGCAGGCGTCACCGTGATGGACGCCACGGGCGTCTGCGATTGAAGGACGAACGTCAGGGCCAGAAGGGTCACCAACATTACGGAACCTCTACTTCTTCAGTGTAGCCAGCATGCGGGCGATTTCAACCGACGTCGGCACGGCCTTCAACCCCGCTTCGAGCGCCTGGTAAGCGAGCGCGGGCTGACCGAGCGCCACGTAGGTTTCGGCCAGGGCCAGGTGCGCCGCGACCATGTCCGGCTCGGCGAGCACGGCGTTGCGGAACGCCGTGACGGCGCCCGTCCGATCGCCCGCGCCGACGCGCGCCCAGCCCAGCGTGAACGCCAGCGGGGCGTCGGCAGGCCCGGCCTCGAACGCGGTGCCGAGGATGGCGGCGGCCGCGGGGTAGTCCTCACGACCGAGCTCGGCCAGCCCCTGGAGCCGACGCGCGGTGTCGTCAGCCTGGACGGCCGTGCCCAGCCTGCCGCGCACGAGATCCCAGCGGCCGCGGTCGGCCTCGGCGGCCGCCAGGCGGACCGCTTCGATCGGGCTTGATGCCGCGGCCCGGATCATGCGCCCGACGATCTCGCCGTCGAGGACGTTCCGCGGCCGAGTTCGCGATGGTGGTGCGGCCGCGCCGGGCGCGGGCTCGCGCCCAAGGATGAGCTCCACGGGTCGGCGCAGGTCGGCGACGACCTCACCCTTCACGCGCACGACGGCCCTGGCGACGTACGGACCGGCCGCGAGCCGCTCGAGCGGCAGGGCAAACAGCACGTCGCGCATGGCGCGCGAGCCGGCGGTCGTCACGTCGCCGATGACGCCTTCGCCGACGCGGCCGATGGTCGTGTCCGGATCGTCGCCGGCCGGCACGAGCTCGAGACGGGCGGCAGCCGGCTGCAGGTGATCTGCCGTCGGCGCGTACAGCCGCACGGTGCCGGTCAGCATGCCCTCTGAATAGACGCGTGCGCGCACGGGCAGAGAATCGCCCGGCGAGGCGATGATGAAGTCCGTGGCGGCGACGTCGAAGCCGCTGAGCGATCGCACGGAGAAGCGGCGATCCGCGCTTCCGACGATGCCGCCGGGTTCGCGGACCACGCAGCGCATCACGAAATCGCCCGCCGGCAGCTCGAACGCGACCTGCCAGGGCGTCGAACCCGTCGAGGAGCTGCCCTCAGTTCGATCGGGCAGAGGGATTTCGTCCGATCCGCTCGCCACGACTCGTCCCGTTCGGGTGTCACGCACGACGAACACGACATCGGCGGTGTCCCTGGCGTCGGCGGCCGGCCCTGGCGCCCGGCGCACGGGCAGCTCGGCAAGCAGGCTCAGGACGACGCGTTGCGCTCCGGCGGTGACCGACTGGCCGACATAGGTCGTGTACTCGATCTTGAGGCTCTGCTGCGTAAACGGCGCGGCGAGCGCCGCGTCGACCGCCCGCCGCCGATCGGCCGGCGTCGGGACGGCGCCGATCGCGTAGCCCGTGCGCGTCAGTACGCGCAGGCCGGGGCGCGTCGCGCGCACCTTGATGCGCCGGTAGGGCTTGTCGCCGCCGGCCGGAACGGCCGGCTCGAAACCGAGGAGGTAGTAGCTGCCGTCGTCCGGCGAGAGCGACGCAAAGGCGTTCTCGAAACGCACCGAGGCGTCCTTGACGAGCTCGCCGCTCGTTTCGGCCGCGAGACTGCCCAGCGGCTCGAGCCGGCTGGCGGTGTCGGCGGCATCGTCGGCGATGGAACCGGCCGCGTCGATGACGTTGGACCGCTTGTTCAGGTCGAACGCGTAGATCACGGAGTAGGTTTCCGCCGCCGCCGCCGCGACGGCTTCGAGATCCTGGGCGACGTTGTCGGCGTAGAAGCCCTCCGAGAAAAGGAGCACCGTCTTGCGTCCGTCGATGCCCTTGAAGCTCCGAAGGAGATCGGCAAGGGCCTGCAGAAACTGGCGCGACTCGGCATCCGCGCGCGCGGCAATCGACTGCGCGTTCTCGCGAACGAGACGGCGCAGAACCGTCGGATCCTCGGCCGGACGTCGGGACACGTCGGCCACGCCCCCGCCGGCCGTTGTCGTGGCCGCCGTGGACGCTTCGACCGTGGTGAACCTGGCCAGAACGGTCTCGTTGCCGCGGAGGATCTCGAAGGCCTCGTTCTCGGTCATCTCGGCGACGGCGCCGTTGGCGCGTCGCACGAGCCCACCGCGCAGCCGATCGAGCTGCTGGCGCGCGAACGACATGTTCGCGGTGAACGGCTGGGCCGGTCCGGGGCCGGGAATGCCGAAGAGCGCCACGCGATCCTGAGGTCGCACGCGGGCCCGCAGGAACGTCTCCGCCGCCACCCGCACCGGAAGCTCGCCTCCCGATCGAATGTGATCCTGATCGAAGACGAGCACGTACAGGTGTCCCTGCGGCGCGCCCTGGTTCGTCGAGACGTCGGACGCAATCGTGCGCTGCGCCAGCTCCACGTAGGAACGGCCCGGCCCGGCGACGCGTTGAAACAGGACCACCGGGCGGGGCGCGCCGCCTTCGGTCACCTCGAGCTCGTCCTGGCGGAGATCGGAGACCGGCCGGCCGGACTCGTCGACGACGCGAACGTCGAGTCGCACGAGGTTGATGCCGGATCGAAAGACCGGACGATCGGCCTGGGGATCCTGGGGCGCCGCGAGTGCGGCGGCGAGAGCGAAGGGCAGGGCAAATGCTCGCATGGCCGTCACGCTGGGCCGCGGGGCGGAGCCGTCGCGGCGGATCTGGTTATGCCCCCATCTTACCGCCCATCGAGCAATCGTCGAAGGTGTGCGATGTCAGACGCATGCAAGGCCGGTGGCGCCGTGGCGATGTACCGACTCCCGTAGTCGCGGGCCTCGGCCAGGCGGCCCTCCGCGACCAGCGCGACCACGAGGTTGTACAGGGCCTTGAATTCCGTCGGCTCCAGGTCCACGGCGCGCTTCCAGGCGTCCACGGCTTCGCCGCGGCGCCCGGTCCGGGCCAGGACCACGCCCAGCGTCGTGTGCGCCTCGGCGAGGGTCGGGTCGATGGCGAGCGCCTCCCGCAGCGCCGCCTCCGCCTCGGCCGTCCGGCCGGCCAGAAGATGGAGCGTGCCGATGTTCTGGTGGGCGAGCCCGTTGGTCGGGTCGAGCGCCTGGGCCCGCCGGAAGACGCGCAGGGCATCGGTCGGCCGTCCGGCGGCGCCGTAGGCAATGCCCAGCGCGTTCAGCGCTTCGGTGTCGTCGTCCGGCAGGGTTTCGAGCAGGGCGATCGCCTGTTTCGTCTGGCCTGTTTCGGCCAGATACACGCCGAGCTTGACCTGCAGGTCGCGCTGCGTCACGCCCCGCGCGAGCGCCGTCGTGAGCGTGGCAATCGCCGGGCCGGGACGTCCCGTCTGCCAGAGCACGAACGCCAGGTACCGGTAGGCGTCGGCCATGTCCGGCCGCCGGGCGATGATCTCGTTGCAGAGCGCGATCGCCTCGTCCGTCCGGCCCGACGCGAAGCGATCGGCTGCGGTGTGAAGCATTCGGTCCAGATCGACGAGCCGCTTCGGGTCGTCGTTCTCGGTGTAACGATCGCGGACGGGTGCCGGGCTGCCCGAGGTGTACCCGAGCGCCCGAAGGCGGCTTCGCGCCGCTGCGGTTTCTTCGGCGGGGCGGCCGGGCGGCGCCGTGTTGAAGCCGCGCAGCACGCCGGCCAGCACGCGCGACCGCTCCGGCCGGGTGGCGGCGAGGTTCTGCCGCTCGCGCGGATCGGACGAGAGGTCGTACAGCTCCTGAATCGGCAGATTGATGTACTTCTCGCGCCCGACCAGGACGCCGGCGAGCGGCGCCCAGCCGCGCGTGAGCGTCGGCATCATCGACTCGAAATAGGCGGGGCGGTCGTCGCCGCCACGGCGGTTGATGACATCGACGAGCGAGGCGCCAGGCAAGCCGGGCGGCAGCGCGGGTCCCGCGCCAAGGGCGTCGAGGATCGTCGGCAGGAGATCGACGTGCCGGGCCGGCGTGTCGAGGCGCACACCCCGCCGCGGCGCCCGTCCCGGCACGACGTCAGCGACGATGAGCGGCACGTGCAGCGTCGCTTCATAGGCGAAGACGCCGTGCGTCATCTCGCCGTGCTCGCCGAGGCTCTCGCCGTGATCGGCCGTCACGACGACGAGCGTGGGGCGGGGCTCGCGCTCGAGGCGGGCGAAGAGCGGCCCGAGTGCCGCATCGGTCCAGGCGACTTCCCCCGCATACGCGTCCGAGGGATACCGCGCGGCCCACTCCCGTGGCGGCGCGTACGGCGCGTGCGGATCGAAGACGTGCACCCACCCGAACCACCTGCCCGGCTGGCGCTCGATCCAGGAGAGGGCGGCGGCGACGGTCTCGTCGCCCCGGCGCTCCGGAATCGACACGGCCATCGTGCTGCCGACCTCGCTGATCCGGTCGTCGTACGCCTCGAAGCCCGCCTGCAGGCCGTACCGCTGATCCAGGGGGAACGCGCTGACGAAGGCGCCCGCGGCAAACCCGAGCGGCTTGAGGAGCGTCGCGAGCGTGACCTCGCCATCCCGCAGGCGATACCCGGCGTTGTCGCGCAGGCCGTGTTCGTACGGGTAGCGGCCCGTGAGGATCGAGGCGTGAGCCGGGAGCGTCAAGACGGCATGGCTGTGCGCGAACGTGAAGCGGGCGCCGCCGGCGGCGAGCGCGTCGAGGTTCGGCGTCGCCGCGGCGCCGCCGTACGCGCCGAGCGCATCGCCGCGCAAGGTGTCGATGGTGACGAGAAGGACGTTGCGGTCGGCCGCGCGATCGAGCGCGAACGCCGGCGCGGCGTACCACCAGTAGGCGCCGGCGAGGGCGCCGAGAACGAGGACGAGGCCGGCTGTTGCACCTGCCCGCCGGCCAGCCGGGGCCCATCGGCCCGTCGGGTGTGCCGGGCGTGGCGCGGTCATCGCCCGAAACGCGCGCGCGCGTCGGCGCGCACGGCGGCCGCGCGGTCCGGCCGGCCGAACATCTGATAGAGGTCGGCCGCCCGGCCGTAGGCATCCGGATTCGGCGCGACCTTGAGCATGTCCTGGATCACGCGGTCGGCCTCGGGAGCCCGGTCGGTGACCTGGTAGAGCATCGCCAGGCCGGCGCTCGCCCGCGTGTTCTGCGGATAGAGGCGCAGCTCTTCCTTGAAGAACGGCTCGGCTTCACGGTAGCGCTCGAGCCGCGCGAGGCAGTCGCCGATGAAGTAGTGCAGGTCGTTGACCTGCGTCGTGCGCGTCGCGTAGGCCTGCCGCGCCTCCATGAAAAGCGTCAACGCTTCGGCGTAGCGCTCCTCGCGGTGCGCGATCCGGCCGCGAACCATCTGAGGTGCCGGCAGCCCGGGGTCGGATTGTGCCGCCAAATCCGCCTCGCGAAGGGCGTCTACGATGCGGTTGTCGGCCAGCGCCACCTGCGCGAGCGCCTGGTGCCCCGCGGCGGGCACCTGCGAAACCGCCAGCTCGGCGTACTTCCGCGCCTCCGCCGTTCGATTCATGGCCACGAGCACCGACGTGGCTCCAAGAAGGGCGCTGCCCTGATCGGGCCGCCGCCGAATGACCTCCCGGTAGGCCTGGTAGGCGGCCTCGAGGCGGCCGACCCGCGTGTTCGCCTCGGCGTACAGCAGCCAGGCGTCGATCATGTCCGTGCTGTCCGCGAGCACGGAGCGCAGCGCCTTGATGCCCTCGGTGAAGCGTCCCGTGCCGACGAGCGTGACGGCATCCCGGTAGGCGACGAGCACCCCGACCTTGTCCTTGGGATCCGGAAGCGTGTCGGCCGACGCCGACGTCGCGCCTGGCGCCTGGCTGCCGACGTACCCCAGTGCCGCGAGTCGGGCGCGGTCTTCGGAGGATACGGATCCGGGAGCGTCCAGTGCTCGGCCGGCGAGGATCGCGTCGAGTCCGCCTCGGAGCGCGCCGGCCGCCTGGGCGCGGTCGGCGATGACGTTCGTGCGCTCGCCTGGATCGCGGTCGAGGTCGTACAACTCCGGACGCGGCGCCTTGATGTACTTGAAGCGGCCGTCGGTGAGCGACGTGAGCTCGCTCCACCCAAAGTGGTAGCGCGGGTACATCGCTTCGGCATAGATCCCCTGCGGCGCAATCGCGCCCCGCCCGCCGAAGAGAGGCTCGAGGCTGCGGCCCCGGAGGCCCGGCGGCATCTCCAGGCCCGCCAGGGCCGCGATCGTGGGAAACAGGTCGATGTGCTGCACGGGCTCGGCGACGCGGCTTCCGCCGGCGCGGCCGCGGGGCAGCTTCACCAGGAGCGGCACGCGGATGGTCTCGTTGTACAGGAACAACCCATGCTCCCGCTCCTGGTGATCGCCCAGTCCTTCGCCGTGATCGGCCGTGACGACGATCGTGGCGTTGTCGTACCAGCCACGGCGGCGAAGCGAGGCGAGCAGCCCGCCGACGATCTCATCCGAGTACGCGACCTCGCCGTCGTACGGATCCGGCAGGGCGAAGCGTGCGGGCGGCGTGTACGGCGCGTGCGGCTCGTAGATATGAAAAAACAGGAACACGCGATCGTCCGATCGCCCTTCAATCCAGGCCGTGGCCGCCGCAAGCGTCTCCGGTCCGACGCGCAGGATCTCAGCCGGAGTCCGGTCGGCCGCCGCCGCGGGCAGCGTGGCGTCGTAGACGTCGAAGCCCTGCGCGATGCCGGTCTCCGCCCGCAGGACGTACGACGACACGAACGCCGCGCTCGTGAAGCCGGCCGCCTGAAACGCCGTGGCGAGCGACGGGTGAGCCGGCGCGAGCGTGAAGCCGAGGTTGTCCCGGACCTGATGCTCGAACGGCAGGAGGCCGGTCAGCATCGACGCGTGCGAGGGCAGCGTCTGCGGCGCGTGGGCAAACGCGCGGTCGAAGACGACGGCCTCGCGCGCGAACGAGACGAGGGCCGGCGTCCGGCCGCGATCGTAGCCGTACATGGGCAGCCGATCGGCCCGCAGCGTGTCGATGGAAATCAGAACGAAGGCGTGCGGACGTCCCGACGTCCGTGCCCACCACCAGGCGCCCGCGGCCGCACCCGCGAGAATCGCGAGGGCCGCGAGCCAGGGCGCCCACGTCGAGCGGCGTCGCGGCGGCGGTGGGGCCGGCGCGGACCGGCCTGTCCGGCTCATCCCGTCGATTGTATCGGGTACGGCCGGGGGGCGGCGCCCGCGATGCGCGCGGGAAGCGGCTCCAGTCCGCGCGCTGCACCGCGAGGACGCGGCGGCCTGTGTCGGTCAGCCGGTAGCAGCAGCGCCGGCGCTGACCGGCGCGTTCCACCCAGCGGCCGCGCAGCCAGCCGCGCTCCTCCAGGCGGTACAACGTCGCATACAGGGACGCCAGCGTGAATCGGATCGTGCCGGCGGACCGCGACTCGATCTGGCGCGCGATCTCGTAGCCGTGCAGGGGCCGCTCGTCGACGAGCGCCAGGATCAGCAGATGGAGTCCATACTATCGTCAAGGAGCGCGGCGACGGCCTCGACCGTGACGGCGTCGAGCGAGGCCACCACGAGATCCGCGGTGGCCAGCGTCGGCGCGGGGTAGCTCGTGGTCAGCCCGATGGTGCGGAGGCCCGCGGCACGCGCGGCCGCGAGGCCCCAGCGCGAGTCCTCGACGGCCACCGCACGAGCGGCCGGCACGCCCAGGCGACGGACGGCCTCCTGATAGACATCCGGGGCCGGCTTGCTCCGCGTCACATCGTCGGCGGCCACGATCGCGGTGAAGGCGGGGACGAGGCCGGCGGCGCCGAGCACCACCTCGATTTCGGCGTGGCGCGATCCCGAGGCGACGCCCAGCCGGTAGTGCGGCTGGAGCCGGGACACGGCCTCCGCCGCGCCCGGAAAGAGCACCGACCGCTCGCCGAGCCGCGCGTCGTAGGCGCGCGCCTTGGCCTCGACCAGGCGCGCTTCGTCGTCCGGATCCAGGACGATCCGCGCGTCGATGGCAAAGGCCCGCACGAGGTCGCGATCCTCGAAGCCGAGGTACCGGTTGAAGTAGGCGGCCTCGTCGAGCTGCCAGCCTCGCGCGCGGAAGACGTCCTGAAAGGCGGCGAGGTGCAGGCGCTCCGTGTCGGCCAGCACGCCGTCGAAGTCGAACACCACGGCGGCCGGAGCGCTCACCTGGGCGGAAACCGTTCGCCCGCGAGGATCGGGGCCGGCAGCCGGTTCTCACGCGGCGGCACCGGACACTCGTAGGTGGGGTTGTAGACGCAGAACGGGTGGTAGGCGCGGTTGAAGTCCAGATCGTACAGGCCCGTCGGCGTGCGGTCGAGATCGAGGTAGCGTCCGCCCTGGTAGGTGGCGTCCACGTTGGTGAGGTCACCGAAGGGGACGAACAGCCGCGCGGGCAGACGCGCGTCCACGTCGGCAAACGCCGTGAGTGCATGAGGCGTCGCGCCCAGCGAGAAATTGAGCGTGCCGACCTTGCGCATCCGGCGGCGCGTGTTGAGCGACGTCTGCAGCTCGATCACGACGGGCGGGTTCGCGGACGCAGCGGCCAGGGACGCAGGCACGCGGTACGTCGGGTCCACCGGAAAGTAGCTCAAACCAGGAAAGGCGGCCCGATCGGCGGCCGGGATCGGGGAGAGGTCGTTGTCCGGCGCCCGGAACGCGGCGTCCTTGTCCGCGCGGTCGCGAAGGATGCCCTGCTCGTAGGCCGCGGCGTCCGTCGCCGCCGGCGGCGGCGGGCCCGACGTGCAGGCGCCGGCGGCGACGACCGCCAGAAGCATCGCGGCCCGAAGCCTCTGCATGACCGTCGTCTCCTACGAGAACGGATACCCGCGCGCTTCTTGGACGCCGTCGGCGAGCCGACGCCGGGCCGCGATCGTGTCGACGGGCGGCACCTTGAGGAGGCGGCGCACGCCCGCGAGCGACGCGCGCAGCGCGTCGCCCTGCTGCAGGCTGGCGAGGAGCGTCCGCGCGCCCATTTCTGCTCGAAGCCCCGCATCGTGGGCCACGACTGTGGCGGCGTCGGCATGGAGCGCCGCCGCCCGGTGCCCGTCGTCGGCGGCCGCCCGCGCGCGCAGCACCGCGGTGTCCGCGGCAAACGCCTCGAGCAGGAGGTCGGCCGCGAGCATCAGCACCTCCTGTTCCTGGTCGAGCGCCTGGCCGTGCGTCTCGAGCGCCAGCCCCAGCGCCGCCAGCGCCGTCTTTCGTACGCCCGCGGGCACGCGTGCCGCCTCGCCGAGGGGCCCGTCCGCCCCGGCGCCTCCGGTGGCGCCGACCGAGAGCAACTCGTCGCGCACCGCCTTGGCGGCGGCGACGAGCGGCAGGCGGCCCTTCAGGGCGCGCTTGATCAGCATCCCGGGCACGAGCAGCCGGTTGATCTCGTTCGTGCCTTCGAAGATTCGGTTGACGCGCGCGTCGCGGTAGCGCCGTTCCGCCGGATAGTCCGCCACGAAGCCGTTGCCGCCGTGAATCTGCACGTTCTCGTCGACGACGTAGTCGACCATCTCGCTGCCCGCGATCTTCAGGAGCGACGCCTCGACCGCGAACTCCTCGAGCGCGCGGGCCACCACCTGCGGGTCGTGACTGCCGTCGATCGTGGCGTCGATCAGTCCCGCCGTGCGGTACAGCATCGATTCGGCGGCATAGATGCGCACCGTCATTTCGGCCAGCTTGTGCCGGATCGCACCGAACGACGCGATCGGCTGGCCGAACTGGCGGCGGCCGGCCGCGTACTCGGCCGCTTCGGCCAGGGTCGCGCGGGCGCCGCCCGTGCACATCGCCGCCAGCTTGAAGCGCCCGTAGTTGAGGACGTTGAACGCGATCTTGTGGCCCTTGCCGACTTCGCCCAGGAGGTTCTCGGCCGGCACGGCGGCGTCCTGGAGCACGAGCGGCGTCGTGGACGATCCGTTGAGCCCCATCTTGTGCTCTTCCTTGCCGCTCGTGACGCCCGGGAAGCCGCGCTCCACGATGAATGCCGAAAACGCGTCATCATCCGCCTTGGCGAAGACGATGAAGAGGTCGGCAAAACCGCCGTTGGTAATCCAGAGCTTCTCGCCCGACAGCCGCCAGGATCCGTCGGCCTGACGCCGGGCCTGCGTCTTGGCACCGAGCGCGTCCGAGCCGGATTCCGATTCGCTGAGGCAGTACGCGCCCACGAGGTCGCCGCTGACGATCCGCGGCAAGTACTTCTTTTGTTGCGCCTCCGTGCCGAAGCAGAGGATGGGAACGATGACGAGGCCGGTCTGCGCGCCGAAGGTCGTGGCGAACGACGCCGCGGCGCCGACGGCTTCGCCCACGATGACCGCAGACACCTTGTCGAGTCCGACGCCGCCGAAGGCCTCGGGCACGTCGGTGCCGATCAACCCCAGGTCACCGGCCCGCCTGAGGAGGCTTCGCGCAACACTCCAGTCCTTCTGCTCCATCGCCGCCCGCGCGGGCGCGACTTCCTTGGCGACGAATTCTTCCGCGGTGCCGGCGATGAGCCGGTGTTCGTCGGTGCGCTTCTCCGGCGTGAACACGTCGGCCGGTGCCGTGTCGGCCGTCAGCCAGTCGCCGCCGCGCCTCACGGTCGTCGAGGACATGAAGACATTATTGTTCGAAGAGGGCCGCGGCGCCCATGCCGCCGCCGACGCAGAGCGTGACCAGGCCGTATCGCGCGCGCCGGCGGCCCATTTCGTGGACGAGCGTCGTCGTCAGGCGCGCGCCGGTGCACCCGAGCGGATGGCCGAGGGCGACGGCGCCGCCGTTGACATTGAGTCGCGCGGGGTCGATGGGCATCTCGTCGAGGCAGGCGAGCACCTGGGCGGCGAAGGCCTCGTTCAACTCGACCAGGTCGACATCGTCGAGCGCGATGCCCAGCCGGCTGAGAAGCTTGCGGGTGGCGGGCACCGGGCCGAGACCGAACCGCTCCGGGGCCACGCCCGCCGTGGCGTACCCGGCCACGCGCGCGAGCGGCGTGATGCCGAGCGCCCGCGCGCGCTCGACGGACATCACGACCACGGCCGACGCGCCGTCGCTCGTCTGCGAGCTGTTGCCGGCCGTGACCGTGCCCGCCCGGTGGAACGCCGGCTTCAGCTTGGCGAGCGCCGCGGCCGACGTGTCCCGGCGCGGGCCCTCGTCCCGGTCGACGCGCACGGTCCGCGCCGCCGGCGGCCCCGAGGCGGCCGGCTCCAGCATGGCGACGTCCACTGGCACGATCTCGTCGGCAAACCGGCCGGCGTCGGCGGCGGCGACGGCCCGTTCGTGGCTGCGAAGCGCAAACGCGTCCTGCGCCTCGCGCGAGATCGACTTGTCGCGCGCGTGGTTCTCCGCGACGAGGCCGGTCGTGAGGTACGCGTCCGGGTAGGTCGCGACGAGCGTCGGGTTGGGCGCCACATGGTGGCCGCCCATCGGCACGAGGCTCATCGATTCCGTGCCGCCGGCCAGGACGACCGTTGCCGCGCCCGATCGCACGCGATCGGCGGCGATGGCGATGGCTTCCAGGCCCGATGCGCAGAAGCGGTTGACCGTCACCGCCGAGGCTGAGATCGGCAGTCCCGCGCGGAGCGACGCGATGCGGGCGACGTTCAGCCCCTGCTCCGCCTCGGGCATGGCGCATCCCAGCACCACGTCGTCGATCTCGGCCGGGTCGAGCGCCGGCACGCGCGCGAGGGCCGCGCGAAGGACCGTGGCCGCGAGGTCATCAGGTCGCGTGTGGCGGAGGATGCCGTTCGGCGCCTTGCCCACGGCGGTCCGGACGGCGCTGACGAGGACGGCGTCGGTCATGAGTCAAAGTCTCCCAGCAGGTCTTCGAGCGCCTCGCCGACCTCGCGCGTGCGACCTTCGAAGAGGTGCGAGGCCCCGTGGATCGTGGCAATCTCCTTGGGTTCCTTGAGACGCGCGTAGAACGCCCAGAGATCCTGCATCGGGCAGAGTTCGTCCATGTCGCCCTGCACGATGAACTTGGGCTTGGTCGTCTGGAGGGTCCGGTCGAACGCGTAGCCTCGGGTGACCGGGGGCGCGATCGCGACGAGGACCTCGACGCGCGGGTCGACGGCACCCGCTTCGAGCGCGATCCACGCGCCAAACGAAAAGCCGGCCGCCCAGAGCGGCACCCCGGGAAAGCGGCCGGCCAGGACATCCAGCGCCGCCCGGTAGTCGTCCATCTCGCCGCGGCCCTCGTCGAAGCTGCCCCCGCTCGATCCGACGCCGCGGAAGTTGAACCGGAGGACGACACAGCCGATGCGCGCCAGTCCCTTGGCGCCCTGGAACACGGCCTTCGTGTGCATGGTGCCGCCCATCTGCGGGTGCGGGTGCGCGAAGGCGACGGCAGCCCGGGGTGTTGCCGCGGGCTTCTGGTGCCGCGCCTTCGCCGGCACGCCGTCGATCCGCGCTTCGAGCACGCCGGCCGGTCCCCGGAATTCAAGGCGCATGGGGCGTCCGACGGCCCGTCGTTCCCGTGGCCCACCTGGCGACCGCCTCGGCGTGCGCGGCGGCGACCCGGGCGGCCGCCTCTTCTTCAACGGTCGCCAGGAAGCGGCCCACGATCTCGGCGAAGCGGAACGGCTTCGTGATGACGCCGACATGGCCCGTCTCGGGCAGCACGGCGTAGCGGGCGCCGGGAATGAGGCGCACGTACTCGCGGCTCGCGGCGACGGGCACCACACGGTCCAGGCGCGGCTCGCCGGTGACGACGAGCGTTGGCGCGGTGACGTGCGCGCAGTCGGCCGCCACGTCGGAGTCGAGCCAGCTCCGCGTCCAGGCGGCCATGGATCGCGGCGCGATCGGCGCGGCCATCACCCGCTGCGTGTAGTCCATGGCCAGCCGCAGGCGCGCCGGCCACGACGGGCGGGCGGCCAGGATTTCCGGGCCGAGCCGGAGCGTGCCGCGGATCGCAAAGAGCGGCAGCATCAGCCGCGGATGTCGCAAGTACCCGCGCTGGCGGCGGTCGGGCCGCCAGCCGGGCCCCGGCGTCGATGCCAGCACCAGCGCGCGCACGCGGTCGGGCCGGCGCGCGGCGTAGTGCACGGCGATCACGCCGCCAAACGACACGCCGACCAGCACGGCGCGCCGCTCGTGCGCGCGGTCGATCAGCGCGTCGATCGTGCGCCTCCAGCCGTCGAACCAGCCGCCGGCGGGCTCGGCCTCGCCTAGGGAAAAGCTCATCACGCGGTGGGCGAGCGAGAGCGCGTCGATCGTCGGCGCCATCCACTCCCAACGGCCCTGAATGCCGGGGATGAGGATCGCCAGGGGCCCATGGCCTGTGTCGATCATGGTCCTCAGTTCCTCAGGGTCTTCCCCGTCTTCAGCGTATGGGCAATCCGCTCCAGCGTCTTCCGCTCGCCGCACAGGCTCAAAAACGCCTCGCGCTCGAGGTCCAGCAGGTACGGCTCGCTGACGGTCGTCGCATGCGCGAGGTTCCCGCCCGCGAGGATCCACGCGAGCTTTCGGCCGACGAGCGCGTCGTGATCGCTGATGTGGCCCGCCCGGTGCATGAGGTGCACGCCGAGCGAGAGACGCGCCAGCGTGTCGGCGCCGCCGACCGGAACGGACGTGCGCGGCTGCGGCGCCCGGTAGCCTTCCCGGGCGCGCGCGAGGGCCGTGGCCTTCGCCTCGGCCATCACGCGCTCGCGGTTCATGACGTCGCCGTCCACGTCGCGGAGGTAGCCGAGCCGCCGCGCGTCGGCCGCGCTCGTGGACACCCGCGCCAGGCCCATGTGCTCGAAGGCCGACTGCACGAAGGGCAGCGGATCGCGACCGGCTGCCAGGTCGACGGCGCGCACCAGCATTTCCTTCGTGCCGCCGCCGGCGGGCACGAGACCCACGCCGGCCTCGACGAGACCCATGTACGTCTCGGCCGCGGCCCGCACGCGATCGGCGTGCAGGCAGATCTCGCAGCCGCCGCCCAGGGCGAGCCCGGCCGGAGCGGCGACCACGGGGACCGGCGACGTCTTGAGCGCCATGGTGGCGCGCTGGAAGGCGCGCACCATGAGATCGATCTCGTCCCAGTTGCCCTCCTGCGCCTCGAGGAGGAGCAGCATGAGATTGGCGCCAGCCGAAAAGTGCTCGGCCTCGTTGCCGACGACGATCGCGGTGAAGTCCCCGGTGGCGCGCTCGACTGCGGCCTGGAGCATCTCCAGGGCATCGCCGCCGAGCGCGTTCATCTTGGAATGGAACTCGACCGCCAGCACGTCGTCGCCGAGGTCCACGAGGCTCGCCCCGGCATTGGCACGGACGACGGCGGAGCCGTCGGCCTTGACGGTGCCGAGCAGCAGGAGGCCGGGCCCCGCCGGCGGCAGGGGCGCGTCGCGAAGCCGGACGGCGCCACCAGCCCGCGCCTTGGCGACGAGCGGCGGCGGGTCTGCCACCGCGCAGGCCTCGAGGATCCGATCGACTCCGATCGCGTCCCACGTCTCGAACGGTCCAAGCTCCCAGCCAAACCCCCAACGCATGGCCCGGTCGATGTCGTCGATCGAGAGCGCAATCTCGGGCGCGACGCGGGCGGCGTAGACGAGCGTCGGGCCCAGCGTCCGGCGGAGCAGCGCCCCGACGCGGTCGTCGCCAAGGAACAGCGTCTTCAGGCGCTCGCCCGCGTCGGGCAGGGATCGCGCGGCCTCCACCGACGGAAGATTCACGGCCTGCCGCTCGCGATAGGTCATGGTCGTGACGTCGAGCGCGAGAATCGACGTCGCGCCGTTCGCGTCCTTGACGCGTCGATAAAACCCCTGGCCCGTCTTCTCGCCAAGGAGCTGGCGGTCGAGCATGTCGCCGACGAGCGTGGGCACGGCGTACGCCTCTCCGCCCTCCTCCGACGACAGCCGGGCGCTCAAGTCGGCGGCGACGCGCGCGAAGATGTCGAGGCCCGCGATGTCGAGCGTACGAAACGTCGCGCTCGAAGGGCGGCCGATCGCCGGGCCGGTGATGGCATCGATCTCTTCGATGGTGAATTCGCCGGAGGCCACCGCGTCAATCAGGCGCAGTGCGCCGAAGACGCCCAGCCGGTTGCCGATAAAGCCCGGTCGATCGCGGGCGGTGACGACGCCCTTGCCGAGGCGGCGGTCGGCAAACGCCGACACCGCGGCCGTCACCGCCTGGTCGGTGTCCGGTGTCGGGATGATTTCGAGGAGTCGCAGGTACCGGGGCGGGTTGAAGAAGTGCGCGCCGAGAAACCGGCGCCGAAACGCCGGCGAGCGGCCGGCCGCGATCGACGCCAGCGAGAGCCCGGACGTGTTCGACGAGATGACGGCGTCGGCCGCCAGATGTGGCTCGAGACGCGCCAGGAGATCCTGCTTGGCGTCGAGCGATTCCACGATGGCCTCGATGACCCAGTCGGCGCCCGCGACGCCTCCGAGATCGTCGAAGCCGGCCGGTCGCACGAGCGCGAGCGTGCCGGGCACGAAACACCGGTCCGGCTTCTCGGTGCGCAGGCGGTTGAGGCCCGCGCGCGCGGCCTCGGCCGAAAGGTCGAACAGCTGGACCGGCACGCCGGCGTTGGCGAGATGGGCTGCGATTTGTGCCCCCATGGTCCCCGCGCCCAGCACCGCCGCCCGCCGCACGGCCCATCCCCCCATGGAATGACCTATCAGAACATGCCCTGCAACGGTTGCGGAACCCCGTCGTAATACTGTCAATCAGCATGCTTGGTCCAGGAGAACAGCAGGCGCTCATCACCAGACTCAACCGGATCGAGGGGCAGATCCGCGGCATTCGGCGCATGGTGCAGGAGCCCCGGCTGTGCGTCGAAATCCTTCAGCAACTGGCGGCCGCCGAGGCGGCGTTGAACCGCATCAGCCTGGCCGTCTTCAAGTACCACGTCGACAACTGCGTGACGGAGGGCGTGTCCAAGGGCGATCCCGAGCGCCGCAAACAACTGACAGAACTCGTCGACATCGTGGACCGATTCGCCCGCTGAGCTCACGGCAAGTTCTGACCAACAAGTCAGTTAGGGCGCGAGCCAACGCAGGGGCTCGCGGGCGCGGCCGGTATAATCCCGTTCCGTATGGGTACGTGGCAGGTGCCTTCGAGCCTGGTCCTGGCGTCGGCGGTCCTCTTCCTGCCGCTCCAGCAAACGACTCCCGGTAGTAGTTCAGGCTTCGATCTCTCCCGCCTCGCACGGCTCGATGCGGTCCTGCACGACGCCATCGCCCAGCGCGAGCTGCCCGGCGCCGTGCTCGTCGTCGGGCGCGGCAACCGTGTGGTCCTTCGCAAGGCCTGGGGCGATCGCGCGCTCGTGCCACGCCGCGAGGCGATGACGCTCGACACCGTATTCGATCTCGCCTCTCTCACGAAGGTCGTCGCCACGACCACGGCCGTCATGATGCTCGTGGAGGACGGGCGCGTGCGCCTCGTGGACCCGGTGGCCCGGTACATTCCGGAGTTCGGGCGCTACGGCAAGGATCGCGTGACGATTCGCGATCTCCTGACGCACATGTCCGGGCTCCGGCCGGACGTCGACGTGGCCGACGAGTGGGTCGGCTACCAGCGGGCCCTAGCGCTGGCCTCCGAGGAGGTCCTCACCGCGCCGCCCGGCCGGCGGTTCGTCTACAGCGACATCAACTACTTTCTGCTCGGCGACGTCGTCGCGCGCGTCGCCGGGCAGGCGTTCGAGACGTTCGTGCGCGATCGCATCTTCGTGCCGCTGGGCATGAGCGACACGATGTTCAAGCCGCCGGCATCGCTCGTGCCGCGCATCGCCCCGACCGAGGCCTGCACGCCGTTCGGCTGGCCGTGCGAGGGACCCGATATGACGATGCTCCGGGGCGTGGTGCACGATCCGACGGCGCGCCGGATGGGCGGCGTCGCCGGGCATGCCGGTCTTTTCGGCACGGCCGGGGATCTCGCCCTCTTCTGCCGGATGCTCCTCGGGGGCGGCGCACTCGCCGGCACGCGCATTCTGTCGCCGCTCAGCGTGGCCCGCATGACGTCGCCGGCGACGCCACCGGGCGAGCCCAACGTCCGCGGGTTCGGGTGGGACATCGACTCGTCGTTCTCGGCCAACCGTGGCGAGCTCATGCCGCTCGGGTCGTTCGGTCACACGGGGTTCACCGGCACGTCCATCTGGATCGATCCGGCCACCGAGGTCTTCATCGTGTTCCTCTCGAGCCGGCTGCACCCGGACGGCAAGGGCGACGTCACGCCCCTCCGCGCGCGCGTCGCCACCATCGTGCAGTCGTCGCTGACGGCGGACGTCACCGCGGCGGCAGGCCGGGTCGGCTGGAGTCGTCAGGCCTTCGAGTCGCAGATTCCGGCCGTGCCGGCGGCGCCCGCCCTCCAGGCGCTGGCCGGCGTCGACGTCGCCCGCGCGGACGGGTTCAAGGTGCTGGCCGGGTTGCGCGTCGGTCTCGTCACGAATCACACGGGCCGCGCGCGGGACGGCGCCGTCACGATCGACCTCTTGGTCAAGGCGCCCGGCGTGACGCTCGTGTCGCTCTTCAGTCCGGAGCACGGCATCCGGGGCGTGCTGGACGCCGCCGTGCCGTCCTCGACCGACGAGCGGACAGGCCTGCCGATCCACTCACTCTACGGCGAGACCCGGCGCCCGACCGCGGACATGCTGGCCGGCCTCGACGCCATCGTCATCGACCTGCAGGACATCGGCACGCGCTTCTACACCTACATGACGTCGATGGCCTACGTGCTGGAGGAGGCGGCGGCGCGCAAGATCAAGGTCGTCGTGTTCGACCGGCCAAATCCGATCGGCGGCGTCCAGATCGAGGGGCCGCCGCTCGATCCGGCCGCCGTCGGCTTCACCGGCTATTTCCCCGCGATGCCGATTCGGCACGGCTTGACGATGGGCGAGCTGGCGCGGGTGTTCAACGGCGAGCGGACGATCGGCGCCGACCTCACGGTGGTGCCCGTTCGGAACTGGCGTCGCGACGCCTGGTTCGACGAGACCGGCCTGCCGTGGGTCGCGCCGTCGCCCAACATGCGGAACCTCCATGCCGCCACGCTCTATCCGGGCCTCGGCGCGTTTGAGTCGACGAACCTGTCGGTCGGCCGCGGCACCGACACGCCGTTCGAGCACGTCGGGGCGCCGTGGGTGGACGGCGTCCGGCTGGCCGAGGCGCTGAATGCCAGGCAGATTCCCGGCGTCCGCTTCTACCCGGTGCGGTTCACGCCCGCTTCCAGCCGCTTCGCGGGCGAGGAGTGCCAGGGCGTGTTCCTGGTCGTGACGGATCGCGCCGCCCTGCGGCCCGTGCGGGTCGGCGTCGAAATCGCGGCGGCGCTCGTGCGGCTGTTTCCGGGCCGGCTCGAGGTTGACGCCGCGGCGCGGCTGTTCGGATCGGCGGCCGGCCTCGCGCGTCTCAAGGCCGGCGACGACCCGGCGGCGATCGCACAGTCATGGTCCGCGGCGGAGGCGCGGTGGAGGGTGATGAGGGGGAAGTATCTGTTGTACTGACGCGAGTCGGTCCTCGGTCCTCGCTAGGCGAAGAACCAGTAGAGCATCACGTACACCGCGACGCCCGTCACCGAGACGAACATCCAGATCGGCAGCGTCCATCGCGCGAGCCGGCGGTGACGAGCGTCGTCTCGGCGCAGGCCGCGGCGAAGCGTGACGATGGCCAGCGGCAGAATCACCGCGGCGAGGACGACGTGCGGAATGAGGATGGAGAAATAGACGCCCCGCACGATACCCGTGCCGGCGAACGGCTTGGATCCCACCTGGGCGTGGTAGGTGACGTACGAGGCCAGGAAGAGCGCCGACGCGGCAAAGGCCGACAGCATGCACCGCCTGTGCGCCTGGATGCGGCGGGCCTTGATCAGCAACCAGCCCCGGGTGAGCAGGACGGCCGCGGTGGCGTTCAGCGCCGCGTTAAGGTGCGGCAGGTCGTGAACATCCATGACAGCATCGCCCCATTCGCCTCATTGCCCCATTACTCCACGGCTCCATCATTCCATTGCCTCATTGCCTCATGGCCCAATGGTGCGTGAGATTCCCATGAGCACCCACAGCAATGGCAGGTACGTAATCGATCCGTAGAAGAGCGAGCGTGCCGCCTGGTGGGTGCGCCGCGCGGCAAACTGCGCGGCCAGCGCCAGCTGGCCCAGGCCAAGCACGAGCGCGCCCACGGCGTACGTGCCGCCAGTCATGCCCAGCAGGAAGGGCAGCTCGCTCAAAGGCACGATCGTCGCGGCCCAGAGCACGGCCTGGCGTCCGGTCATGGTGCCCGTCTCGTCGGTCACGGGCAGCATCGGCAGGCCGGCGCGGGCGTAGTCGTCGCGGTACATCCACGCGATCGCCAGGAAGTGCGGAAGCTGCCAGAGGAACATGATGATGAAGAGCGACCACGGCGCCAGGCCGGTGAGCGAGCTGCCGCTGGCGGCCCAGCCGATGAGCGGCGGCAGCGCACCGGGCACCGCGCCAACCACCGTGGACAGCGACGTGCGCCGTTTGAGCGGCGTGTAGACCGCGGCGTAGCTCACGAACGTCACAAGCGCGACGATGGCCGCGGCTGGATTGGCGAATCGCCAGAGCCCCGCCAGGCCGACGATGGCGAGGGCGGCGGCAATCGCCCGGCCGGCCGCCGGGCTCATGCGGCGGTCGGCGATCGGCCGGAGCCGGGTCCGCGTCATCAACCGGTCGGTGTCGTGCTCCTGAGCCTGGTTGATGGCCGCCGCCCCGCTCGCCACGAGCGCCGTGCACCCGCAGGTCAGTGCGAGCGTGGTCCAGTCGATGGCCCCGCGCGCCGCCATGAAGTACCCGCCGGCGGTGGTGGCCACCACCAGCGCGTTCACGCGCACCTTGGTGAGGACGACGAGGTCAGCGACGGTAGGCATTGAGCGTCAGGACGAGCGAGGTGCCGAGCACGATCGCCCCCACGGCGACGTGCAGCGTGTTGATCACTTCCTGTTTACTGCTCAGCACGACCGCGGCACCGAGCGAGACCTGGACCGCCACGGCGACAACGAGCAGCCAGGCCGGGCGGGTGAGATCGGCGCGCCGGGCGTGCCGGTTCCAGATCCGCGCGGCCGTGACGAGCACCAGAAGCGTGACCGCCAGAGCGCCCACCCGGTGCGCGAAGTGCACGGCGATGTCGGCCGACCAGGCCGGCGGCAGAAGGCGGCCGAAGGCGAGCGGGAAATCGGGAATGGCCAGGCCGGCCCCCGTGTGGCGCATCGTGGCGCCGATCAGGATCTGGACGTAGACGAGCGACGTCAGGGCGACGAGCCGCCGGCGGATTCCGACGTCGGCCAGGGGCACGTCGACCGGCGCGCGCCAGCCGCGGGACGTGACCAGCGCGATCGTGACCGTGAGGCCGAAGAACAGCTGCGCCAGGCCGGCGTGGCTGATGGAGATGGCGTCGGGCAGGAGGTACATCACTGTCACCCCCCCCAGGAGGCCCTGCAGGACAACCGTGCCGAGCGCCGCCCAGCCGAGGCGCCGCACCCAGGCGCGCGATTCCACCCGCCAGAGGAAGACGACGAGGCCGATGGTCAGGAGACCAACACCCGACGCGATCAGCCGGTGGCCGTGCTCGTAGAAGATGCCGCCGACCATGTCGGCGAGCGGAAAGGTGAACATGGTGTAGCCGTAGGTCGTCGGCCAGTCTGGGACGGCGAGACCTGAGCCGGTGCTGGTCACCATGCCGCCCGCCGCGACCAGGACGAGCGTCGCCGCGACGAGGAGCTTGGTGTACCGATGGAGCCAGATCACGGCCTTGTCCAGCCGATCACGGCCGGCGCGGCGTCGCGGCAAAGGTGAAAGAGGCGGTTTCCCGGCCGCGCGCGCCGAGCGTCACCCTGGCCGTCCGCGTGCCGAACCGTTCGTGCCAGGCCTCGAGCGTGTAGGTGCCCGGCGGCACGCCCGCGATCTCGAACGCGCCCGTTCCGTCCGTCACCGCGAACAGCGGGTGGGCAACCACGCCCACGTACGCGTCCATCCAGGGGTGGACGTTGCACTTGAACCGGACCATGACCTCGGGCACGGTGAAGGTCTGCGTGAGGGTCATGGCCTTGCGGGGCATGCCCAGGTTGAAATCACGGTTCAGCATGGGCATGGCGTGCACGTTGTGCAGCGTGTCGTCGCTGTTGGCGATCTCCAGCGGCTGGCCGGCTCGCACGCCCAGGACGCGAGGCGCGTACACGCAGCCGTGCTGATCGAGCCGCACGGGCTCGACGGGGATCGGAAACGCGGAGACGGGATCGAGCCCTTCCTTCACGTACACGAAGACGTTCTGCAGGCCGCCGTCGGCGGCGATGAGCACTCTGTCGCTTGGCGGCGTCGGGCCGGCCGCCGCCACGCAGGCCGCATCGGCTGTCATGCGAATGGTCTCGGCCGCGGGCGGCGTGCCGGCAAACACCGCACGGCCCGCCAGCGAACCCGCCGTGGCCGGATCGACCGATCGGTCTCCACCGGCGGGTGCCGGAGGCGGCGGCGAGCCGCAGGCGGCCACGACGGCCGACCACGTCAGCATCGCGGCAGCCAGACGGTGTCTCGCGTTCATGGACGGGCGCACCGGACGACGTGCCAACACGCGATTATCGCTGACTTGACCGTGCTCGCGCCAGGATGCTACGTTCCAGGTCCCGCCCGATCGCGTGCCGGTATCGTCTAGGGGTCAGGACACGTGGTTCTCAGCCACGGGACCGGGGTTCGAATCCCCGTACCGGTACCAACTACTGATCCTTGCAATGGGGCAATGGGACAATGCGGCAATGGGGCAATGGCAGCAATGGGGCAATGGGGCAATGAGGCAATCCCGTCAGAACACCGCCGTCGTCTTGAGAAACGCCGTGTGGCCCTGCGCGGAGCGCTCGCCGAATGAGGCCGTGCCGCGTTGGTACGCCACCTGAATCGTGCCGAACGGAGGCCGGTAGCGCCAGACGAAGACAACCTGCGTGTTGTGCCGGTCGATCGCGGTGTTGGTCTGAAACAGCACGCGCAGGTACAGGTCCTTCGTGAAGAACTGGTTGGCCCGAATGACATGGATCCAGGTGCTCTCGCGCTCTGGATCGGGTGACAGGACCAGCCGTTCCAGCGAGTACTCCGCCGACAGTTCGTCGGTCAGCTTGTACTTGACCGAGGCATCCCACAACTGAAAATCGGCATCGAAGTTCCGGCCGAATTCCACGCCGATCTGCGCCGACTGGAACTCGCGCGTGTTGTAGCCGACGGTCAGGCCGACCTGCCGGTTCCGGAAGTCTTTCTCAAAGCGCTTGAACTCCTCGGTCCAGCTGACCTCGGCGCTCCAGCGGTTCCGGAACTCGATCTCCACCGACTCGTCCACCTGCCAGCTCCGGAGCGTGCCCGTCTGGCCCCAGTAGATGTTGTAGTTGGAGTCGTACTGAATCTGCTCGAACGCACCGCTCCTGATCCAGAGCGTCTTGGTCACGGCCGAGTCAACCTCACGCCGGTCGTCGTCCGGGATGCGACCGATGGGGTTGAGGTTGTCGCGGAACCGGTCGCCAAGATGGGTGTAGCGGACGTGGAAGTGGCCGGTGGGCGAGTCGTACGCAGGCCGGATGAAGTAGGCGGCGGTCCCGCGGCCGAAGGCGCCCCAACTGTGAACGGCCTGCGCGGTCATGCCCCAGGTGCGCGTGAAGAACAGGTTCGTGTCGACCGACATCGAGCCGTGGTGGCGACCGTCGAGGCTCCGGTTGTCGGCCATGAAGGCCACGGCGGACCGGCCCACGTCGCGCTGGAGGCGTGCCACGGTGAAATTGGCGCGTCCGCCCTCGTCGACCGGATCCGTCTGTACACTGAGCAACGCCGACGTCCACGGACCCTGCTTGCCCAGGAGCTTGCCGCCGCCGACGATATCGGCAATCCGCCGGGAATAGAACGTGCGGATGCGCTGGCCGTACAGCTCGTTGCCCTCGAGAAAGAACTGGCGCTTTTCGGGGAGCGAGATCTCGAACCGGGTGAGATTCACCTGCTCGACGTCCGCCTCGATCAGGGCGAAGTCCGGGTTGATCGTCCCGTACACCGCCGTCTGCGTGGTCAGGGCGTAGCGCGCGTCGATGCCGGCCTGGCTGTCGCGCCGGGCGCCCTCCTCGGCGCTCCCGAGCGCGTACGGGATGATCTGATGTCGGCGCGCCGGCGGCTCGAGCGCGAGGCCTTCGAGCCGGCCCGCCTGCGAGACCCGGCCCCGATCGTCGAGCGGGAACGCCCAGGTGTCGAACTCCAGCGTCCGGCGGCGCGTCCGCGCCAGGTTGATGCCCCAGGTGACATCGGGCCCGGCCGCGTACTTGATCGAGGTGAAGGGAATCGCGAACTCGGCCGACCAGCCGTAGTCGGTCCGGCGAGCCGCCGACGTCCACGCCGCGTCCCACGCCTGGTCGCCCTGCCGGCCATCGTCGGCGAGGCGGCCGTCGCGCTGCGTGCCGAGCGGGTTCGTCACGAAATAGTAGGCCGTCTGACGGTCGAAATACGTGTCGAGGAGGACCGCCACGGAGTCGTCTGAGAACAAATCCGCGTCACGCTGCGTCAGCCGCGCCGTCAGCGGCTCGTCGTCCCAGCACCGGAACGCGACGTACAACCGGTTCGCGTCGTACATCACGCGGGCTTCCGTGCGCCGGGTCGCCGGCTCGCCGCGTTGCGGCTCGAACTGCACGAAACGCGCGATCTCGGCCGCACCGGACCACTCGTCGTCTTCCACGAGGCCGTCGATGTCCGGGGGTTCGGCGGCGCGCACGGCCTTGAGGACCGGCACAGAGGAGGCACTCGTCTGCGCGCCGAGGACGGCCGAGGCCATCGGCCCGGCGCACGCGACGGCCAGCGCGCCCGCGATCGCCGCCTTCAGGCCGGGCTCACGACCGCGCAACATTGCCCCATTGGCCGATTTACGCATTGCCTCATTGTGCCCATTGCCCCATTGCCCCATTGCCAGAATCAGTTATCGCGTCCAGATCAACACCCGTTCTCCCGACGGCGACCGGAAATCCATGAGCAGCAGGGGGCCGACGCGCTCGAGCTCGTTCACGTCCAGGTTCAAGCGCTCGAGGTTGAAGCCGCCCTCGTGGTCGAGCACGTTGATATTGCGCCGGCCGAGGCGCAGGAGCCAGAACGGCAGCGTGACCTTCACGATGCGCTCATCGTCCGGATCCCAGGCGAGGACGACGAGGTGCTCGGGCTTGGTGGGAGAGGTCGGCAGGCTTTCGAGCGCGCGCGACAGCCGGGGCCGCTCGCGCTGGTCCAGCTCGAAGAGCGGCTTCTCATCCTTCAATTGCGCGCGGGCGTCGTCGAGCGTGCGCAGCGCCTCCGTGCTGGACACCCGGGACGTGTCGATGTGGCTGGCTACGAAGTACACGCCCGCGCCGGCCACGGCGAGGAGCGCGATGACGCAGACGGACAGCACGGCAACGATGATCCAGATCCAGGTTTTTCGCGTCGCCATCAGGTTCCGCCCATCGTGAAGGGCCGGCGAAGGAACCGGCCCGCGTCATTCAAGCACGACGAATCCCGGTTCGCCTCGCAGATCTTCCGGGCGGTCACATAGTGCTGGATCGCCTCGGCCCGCCGGCCCCGGACGTCGGCGATCCGGCCGAGCTCCACATGGACGCGCCCGCGAATCCAGCCGGGCGGACCGGCGGCCAAGGCCTCGTGGAGATCGACGAAGGCGTCGTCCAGACGGTTCAAGTTCACTCGCGCCAGCCCCCGCTTGTAGAGCCACAGGGACCGCTCGCCGGGCACTTTCGGCCGGTCGTCCCGCTCGAAGACGGCCAGGCCCCGCGTGAGCGCCGCGTCGGCCGCCACGCCGTGACCGGCGCGGATGGCGGCGGCGCCCTCCTCGAGAATCAGCAGGCGGTTCCGCGGCAGCTCCCGCTGGAGCTCGCGGGCGAGGCGCTCGACCTCCGCGTGCCGGCCCTCCCGCGTGAGGATCAGCATCAGCGCGGTCCGGGCGTCGACTCGCGTGTTCTCGTGCGCAGCGGCGGCTTCGAGCAGGCGAATCGCCTTCGCCTTGTCGCCGCCAAACCCGGCCATGTACGCGATGATGCGCGACGGCCACCTCAGGCTCGCCACGATGTACCGGTAGACGCCGATGACGACGCCTGCGTCGCTGCGCAACGGATCGCGGGCCAGCACCTCCTCGTGCAGATCGAACGCCCGCTTCGCGGACTGGAACGCCGCCCCCATGCGGCCCTCGACCGAGGCCGAATAGGAAGCCCGGAGCGCATACGCCGAGCCGAGGTCGAACCGGGCCTGCACATCGGCGGGCGCGCGCCGCACGCGTGCGTCGGCGAGCGCGATCGCCCGATCCAGCTCGCGCTTGAACTCCTGGTCGATATCCGGCGGCGGCCTGGGAAAGTCGATGTCGGACTTCGTCACCCCGCCGAGGTAGTGATCGATCGAGACGGATCCCCGACGGTACAGGACCTGGAGCCAGAGCATGGCGGCGAGCGTCCGGTGCGCCGACGGTTCGTCGGGGGCAGACTCGACGGCGTCGCGGGCGAGCGCCACGCTGGCGTCGGTGTCGAGGTTGTAGGCGGCCGTAAACGCGTCGGCGATGAGAACCCGAAGCGGCCGGGCGCGAGTCTGGCCGGACGCGGCCTCCAGGCTCGCGAGGACGACGAGTGCCAGCGCCAGCCCGTTCTTCATGCCTGGAGGTCGAACGGCCGGCCCATGCCGGCTGCGCGCGCCCGCTCGACGGCCAGCCGGGCCGCCACGACGTCCTCCACCGCCATCCCCAGCGACTTGAAGATCGTCACCTCGGCGGCGGTTCGCCGTCCCGTCACGTCGCCGGCGGCCAGGGCCCCCAGCTCGCCCGCCAGATGGCGGTCGGTCATGGCGCGTTCGGCGATCGGCAACAGCACGTCGCCGGACTCCTTCAACGCGCCCTGCAGCGAGTCCACGAACACGCGTCCCCGCGTCACGAGCGCGGTCGGCATTTCGCGCTGGTCCGGCCGGCAGGCGCCTACGGCCATAATGTGCGCGCCGTCCATGACGTCCGCGTTGTCGATGACCGGCGTGCGCGACGCCGTGGCCAGCACGATCAGGTCGGCGCCTTGCAGGGCGGCCGAGGGCGAGGCGACGGCGCGAACGGCGAGCCCGGTTTCGTGCATCATCGTGCGGGCGAACGTGTCGCGGCGGTCGGTCGTCGGGCTCCAGACTCGCACCTCGTCGAGGGTGGCGACGTGCCGGACGGCCTCGAAATGGCTCCGGGCCTGCACGCCGGATCCGATGATGGCCAGGACGCGACTCTCGGGGCGGGCGAGCAGGCGCAGCGACACGGCCGACACGGCGCCGGTCCGCGCCTCCGTGATGTAGCGGCCGTCGACGAGCGCCGCGAGCGCGCCGGTGGCCGGGTCGAGCAGGACGATCGTGGCGAGATGTGAGGGCAGGCCGCGATCGTGATTGCGCGCGTACACCGTGACCAGCTTGGCGCCGAGCGCCGCGGGCCGATCGAGCGCCGCCGGCATCAGGCCGAAGTAGGCCTTGTCGGGACCGACTTCGAGGACCGTGCGCACGGGCTGGACGACTTGGCCGGCCGAGTAGGCGGCCAGCGCGTCCTGCATGGCGTCGATGAGATCGGCCATGGGCAGCACGGCCCGGACGTCGCGTTCGCTGAGGAGCAGAGGCATGCAGACGTCTCACCTGATTCTACGCACGATTGACGCCCACACGGCCGGCGAGCCCCTGCGGCTGGTCGTCGATGGCTGGCCGGCCCCGCGCGGGAAGACGATGCTCGAGCGCCGGGCGTGGGCCGGCCAGCGGCAGGACGGGCTGCGCCGCGCGCTCATGCTCGAGCCGCGCGGTCACACCGACATGTACGGCGCCCTCTTCACCGAACCCGAGCGCCCCGACTCGGATGCGGGCGTGCTCTTCATGCACAACGAAGGCTTCAGCACGATGTGCGGACACGGCGTCATCGCCGTCGCGACCATCGCGCTCGAACGCGGCCTCATCACCCCTCGCACGGACGCCTCGACGCTCGTGCTGGACGCCCCGGCCGGCCAGATTCGGTGCCGCGCCGCGATCGCGGCCCGCCCGGACGGCGGACGCCGCGTCCGCCAGGTCGCCTTCGTCAACGTGCCGTCGTTCGTCCTCGCGTCCGGCGTGCCCATCAAGGTCGCAGGTCGCACGGTGCCGGTGGACGTCGCGTTTGGCGGCGCCTTCTACGCCATCGTGGACGCCGAGACGGTCGGCCTGCCGATCGACCGCGCGCGCCTGACCGATCTGCGCCGGATCGGCATGGACATCAAGCAGGCCGTCACCTCCGCCGTCACGGTCGTCCATCCGGCGGAGGGCGGCCTCACCGGCGTCTACGGAACGATCTTCACCGGGCCCGCCAGCCGCCCCGGCGCCGACCTGCGCAACGTGACCGTGTTTGCCGATGCCGAGGTCGATCGATCCCCGTGCGGCACGGGTACCTGCGCCGTGCTGGCGGTCCTCGACGCCATGGGCCTCGCCGCCGAGACGTTCGTGCACGAGAGCATCATCGGCACGACGTTCAGCGCGCGTGTCGTCAGCCGCACGACGGTGGGCGGACTGCCCGCGATCGTGCCGGAGCTTTCGGGCGACGCATGGATCACGGGCGAGCAGACGTTCATCGTCGACAGGGACGATCCGCTGCGCGACGGCTTTCGCTTGTGAGCGTTCGGCGTGTCGACTGTGAAGCGCTCTACCTGAGATCCGCGAGCTTCACGCTCGTGACCAGCGCCCGAAGCGTCTCGATGCGGTCGAGACCGGTGCCCGTCGCGTGGACGATGAAGCGCCGGTCGACGAGCAGGCTGATGTCGCCCAGCCGATCGACGTGGTTCCACGACTCGACCGCGGGGATACCCTCGAGCGTGGCGCCTTTCAGGTAGCCGTTCGACGCCTGCTGCGTAAAGGTCGTGCCGGCGACTTTCGCGAGCGACCCCACGTAGTCCGGGTGTCCGCCGGTGTCCGTGATCTCGAGATCGATGCGGGCGCGGCCTCGGACGTAAGTGGCGGTGGCATGGGCGGCCGGGGCCGGCAGGCTGACGGTCGCACTGACGGGCGCCTCGCGCGTCCATCCGTCCAACTGGGGAATGCGCGCGGCCAACCGTTCGTGCGGGATCAAGGTCACGCCCGGTGGCGCCGCGTCAGCCGCCGGTGTGGCGCCTGCCGGCCGCGGCGCGACGTTCTCTTCGGCCTGCCGGCCGCACGCCACGAGGCAGGCCGCGACGAGGGCCGCGACGACCGGCCGGTGCAGGCGTCGGGTCATCGCAGCCCGGCCAGCCGGTGGAAGTCCACGGCCCGGACGACCGCGCGCGCCGCGCCGAGATCGGCAACGAATCGTGCCTCGGCCGTGACGATGAACCGGCCGGCGACGAGCGCGGTCACTTCCCCTCGCCCGGCCGACGCGGTCCAGCTTTCGGTGCCCGGGGCGCCGGCGATCGTGACGGTTTTCCGGACCGCGTCGCCGGTGTGCTCCTCCGAGCCCGCCGCAAGAAAGAGCTGAATCGGCGCCAGGACGACGGGCTGAAAGCCGGAGTCGGTGATGACGAGTTCGATGCGCTCGTCGCCGCGCCGGTAATGCGCCTCCGCCTTGGAGTAGGCGACGGGCTCGGAGATAAGCTCGACGCGCGGGGACTCCCTCGTCCAGCCGGCGATCTCCGGCAGGAGCGCGCCGAGGACGTCCGGCGGGACGGGCGGGACGAGCGCCGGGGCGGCGGCCGGACGTGCCTTGGCGTCGGCGCCAGCCGGCGTGGTGGCGGCCGGCGCCGGTGGAGGCGGCTCGGGCCGGCCGCAGGCGGCGCCGATGGCGATGATGAGAATGGCGAAAACTCGCTGCATGGCGCGGCCGTTCCGCGTCCGCGCATCTTAGCACCGGCTGTGCTACTTTCACGGCATGGGCATCCGCGATCGCGTGGCGGCGCTCGTCCGCGAGCTGCCCGCGACGCCCGAGTACCCGACGCAGGGCGCGACGGTGTTCGTCGATCTCGCCCGGCGCGACGTCACCCGCGCCTACACGCCGCTCGCCGTTGTCCGGACGCTCCTCACCGGCCGCGGCGCGAACATGTTCTATCTGTACCGTCTGCTCGACGAGAGCAAGGCGCCGCTCGATCCCGACATTCCGTTGATCTTCGGCGCCGGCGCGCTCACCGGACTCGTGCCCAGCGCCTCGCGGGGCAACGCGACGAGCTGGTCGCCCGAGTCCGGCGTCCTCATGGATTCGAACTGCGGCGACTACTTTCCGTCGTTTCTCAAGATGATCGCCGGCACGGACCATCTGGTGCTGTACGGCCAGGCGGAAGCGTGGACCGTGCTGCGTCTCGGCCCGCCGTCGAACGGCAGCGCGGCCGGCGCCCGGGTCGAGTTCCTCGACGCCGGGCCGTACGTCGGCCTGGACAACCTCGACATGCGCGAGCGCGTGCGGAGCGAGATGGGCGGCACGTGGGCCCGCGACCTGGCCATGGTCAACATCACGCGCGCCGGCGAAAACCTCGTGCTGACGAGCGGGATCATGGGCGGGCCGAAGGCGATCTTCGCGCGCGGGGGACCCGGCGCCAAGATGGGCTCGCTCCGGCTCAAGGCCATCGTCATCCAGGGGCCGACCGCGGACTTTCCGACGGCGCGCCCGTACAAGCCGTTCAACCGCGAGATCGCCCAGAAGCTGCTGGCGACGTCCGTCGTGAAGCACGCGCTGAAGACGGTCGGCACGCCGTTTCTCTACAAGCCGAGCCGGCTGCTCGGCGCGATGGGGACCAAGAACAACCAGGAAACCACCTGGACGGACCGGCTCGACGCGTCGAACATCGACCCGTACCGATCCGGCATGGCCGGCTGCTTCCGGTGTCCGGTCAACTGCCGGCCGCTCAACGAGCTGAATCAGGACCCGACCGACAAGTACGGACGTGGTGACGGGCCGGAGTACGTCACGCTCGGCAAGTTCGGGCCGAACCTGGGCATCGACTCGGTCGAATCGGTCCTGCGGCTGAACAACATCTGCAACGACCTCGGCCTCGACACATCCTCGACCGGATCCGCCATCGCGTGGGCGATGGAGCTCTACCAGCGCGGCCTCATCGCGAGGGACACGACCGGCGGGCTCGACCTTACCTGGGGCCGGGCGGATGTGGTCGAGCGCCTGCTCTTCCTGACCGCGACGCGCGACGGCTTCGGCAACGTCATCGCCGCGGGCACGCGCGCCGTCGAGCGCGGCCACTATCCCGCGGAGGCCCTCAAGTACCGCATGGCGGTGAAGGGCCTCATGCAGAGCGATCCGCACGACGCGCGCATCCTGAAGGCGTTTGCGCTCGGCCTGGCCGTGTCGACGCGCGGGATGGACCACCTCCGCAACCGCGTCACGCTCGAAATCAACGCGAAGATCAATGACGACCCGGCGTTCAAGGAGCGGCTGTACGGGGCGCCGGTCTCCGCGGCGCCCAACGTCTACGACACGAAGGAACGCGCCGTGCGGGCCTGCGAGGACATGTATGCCGTTGGCGACGCCGTCGGCATGTGCCGGTTTACGACGAAGCTCTTCAACAGCCCGTCCTTGCCGGGCTTCGAGTCCTTCGCGCCGCAGCTCGCGAACGTCACCGGGCTGGAGTTCACCGAGACCGACCTCGCCGGGATCGGGTTGAACATCATGGGTGTCGAGCGCCTGATCAACCATCGGCTCGGCGTCCGGCGCAAGGACGACACCCTGCCCGAGCGATGGTTCAAAGAGCCCGTGACCGTCGGCCCCTACGCGGGCGAGAAGATCGATCGTGCCGGCTTCGACGCGATGCTGTCGCGCTTCTACGAGATCTCCAACCTGACGGACGAGGGCATTCCGAACCCGGAGTGGCGCCAGGAGCTCGAGCGCACGCTGGCGACCGCGCGACCCTGAGGAGCCCGTTTCTACCCGATCCGTTTGGAGGTGGCCGGCGCGCCGGACGCCAGCAGCTCCGGGCGAAATGCCGGCAGCCGGGTGACGTGGACGGTCACGCCGGTGGCGATGCCCAGCAGCACGAGCCGCAGCCACGCCGACTCGGCGGTCCAGACCGCCGTCGCGCCGATGCCCAGCCAGAGCAGGGTGAGCGTGACGGCCTTGTCGCGGCGCCGCATCCCGAGCCCCTCGCGCTGGCGGCGAATGTACGGGCCGAGCATCCGGTTGGTGATGAGCTTCTGGTAGAAACGCTCGGAGCTTCGCGCGTAGCAGGCGGCGCCGAGGAGCAGGAACACGGTGGTCGGCAGGAGCGGCAGGAAGATGCCGGCGACCCCCAGGGCCACCGAGATCGATCCGCAGACGACGAGCAGGGCCTTCCAGAGGCGCGTCGGCACGGCCCGATTCTACGTCAAGGGCGACCCGCCGCGCATCGGTCGGCGCGGAATTGGCTAAGATGGCATCCGCCGCGGCGCGCTGCGGCAATCCGATGATCACGGTCCGCCTGCCCGCCATCCTCCGCCGGTCCGGCGTTCCGGACGAAGTGGTCATCGACGAGCCGGTTGGGACCGTTGCCGATCTCGTGCTGGCGCTCGACCGCCGCCATCCGGGGTTGGCCGCGGCCATTGACGATGCGCTCTACAACTTTGCCGTGAACGACGCCATCGTCCTGCACAAGGCGCAGGAGACGCCGCTCCGCGACGGCGACGTCGTGGAAATCGTGCCGACGATCGCCGGCGGATAGCGCCTCGTCCCGGCTCGCGAGTCCCGCATGTCAGACCCTCGTCCCCGACCAGCCGCGCACCATGGCCGAAGCCGGCGTGCACGAGCGGGTCCCGCATCCCTCATCGCGATGGCGAACGCAGGCCGTCGAACGCCACCAAGGCAATGACCCGAGCTTGAAGGAACTCGGGGCCGAGGCCGACGGGAATCGGCCGGCGGCCGGCGAGGGTTCGCAGCCGCGACTCGTCCACGAACAGGATCGTTTTCTCGGGCGCGAGGTCGCGGCCGCTCGGTTCGGGCCGGTAGCCGTCGGCGGCGAGCTGCCGGGCCTCGTCGTCGGTGATGACGTACGCGGCCTTTGCGTCCGCCAGCAGCCGACGCAGCCGGAACCAGACGCCGGCGGCGAGATGGCGCTGGCGGTAGGTCCAGCCGCGCACGGCGGCTCGGGTCCGCACCACGCGCGCCCGCGCCTCCATGCGATCGAGGACGCCGCTAGCCACGCTGGGCCTCGATCACGGCCAGGAGACGGGCCACCTGTTCCCGGACGGGCGCGGGATCCGGCATCCCGGGACGCGTCTCCATCAGCGAGAGCAGCGTCAGGTTCGCCGAGATCGCGTGCCGCGATTCCAGGGACAACCCGTCGGCGATCACCGCGACCTCGGCGACCTCGTCGGCGTCCGCGCAGGAGAGCAGGCCCGCGACGACGAGCAGATCGCGGACGCCCTTTTCGCCCGTTCGATCCGTCAGAAGCTTCTCGACGACCAGCACACCCGGCTCGTCGAGCACCGGCTGGAGCCGCCGGAGCGTGCCGATCAATCGTTGGCGAAAGGTCATGGAGGTCCCAGTATATGGAGCTGGCCGATCCGGATCGAGTGCGTGATACTCCGCGACCAGCGGAACCGGCGCGGACGCCATTCTCTCAAGCTTCAGCTGGTCCGAAATTCCCCGGGCAGGTCAGCCGGCAAACAGCGAATCGAAGCAGGGATACCGAAAGGACCCCTGCCAATTAACGGCGCGCCCACGCGTGGGAATCCGCAGGCACCCGTGGCGATGATCGAATACTCGGACTTTCAATGTCCCTACTGCGCCAAGTTTGCCAGCGAGACTTTGCCAAAGCTCGAAGAGAGGTACATCAGGCCCGGCAAGGTCCTGCTGGCGCTTCGACATTTTCCTCTACCCATTCATCCCTTGGCCCAGCGGGCGAGTGAAGCAGCCGAATGCGCCAGGCGAGACGGTCAGTTTTGGGAAATGCACGATCGCCTTCTTGCGACTCAGGAAAGGCTTACGCAGACCACTATCCGGTCGCTCGCAGAGGCAATTGGTCTGTCCCGCGAGGACTTCGACAAATGCATGAGTGGCCACACAACTGAGCGGGTCCGATCTGATCATGCAAGAGGACGAGAACTGGGAGTCAGTGGCACGCCGACCTTTTTCATCGGGACCTTGAGCGCCGACGGGCGAGTTGAAGTCCGTTATCGAATGAACGGCGCTCAACTGATTCCCGCGTTTGAAGCTGTGCTCGACCCTCTCCTTCGTGAGGTGTCGAACGAACTCCTAGGCCGTAGATGAAAGGAGCGTACCGTGAAAAGGGTTCAACAACTCGTGTTCGTCGTGGTGATCGCCGTCCTTGTGGCCTCCCGACCAGAGGCCGCGCTTGCACTGGGTGCGTTTGACTACTGGGTCGGAGAGGCCCAGACGAACTGTGACCTGGGATTCGACCTGGGGAACTATCCTTCACCCGAGTACTACGCCCAGTGCCTCTGTCAGTCGGAGGGCTGTAACGAATACGTAACCCAGGAATGGTGCGGACAGGCCCATGACGCCTGTGAGGAGTTCTGTAGCGCCTACTACTGCGGCATTCACGAAGACGAGTTTGATTGCAGCGGCGGGAGTTATTATGGAAGTGTTCTGTGTACCTGCTTCCCCCTGGTGAGTACCGAGCCACCTTCTTGTTGACGACGGCTAAACAGCGAGGTTCTCCTGTCGGATCCGTACGGAGAAGGCGCGGCCCTCGGTGGTGGCGTGGTCAGAACAACAAAGCAAGGAGTCCGGACGGCGCTAGTGTCCGCCTCCGGGCTGGGTTGGGCAGGTGAAATCGGTCCGACGGGCAGCGTCGTCGCAGCCAGCGACGGTTGGCCGGTCGCAAAAGAATCTTCGTAGGGCCGCGATAGTCTGTCTCGTCGTGCTGACGGTCGCGGTCTTTGCCGGGGTGCGCCAGCACGAGTTCGTTGCCCTAGACGACCCCGCGCACGTCACTGAGAACCCCGCTGTTCTGAAAGGTCTCACTTGGGACAGCTTGCGGTGGGCCTTTAGCAGTGTGCACGCAGGCTACTGGATTCCGCTGACCTGGCTCTCGCACATGCTGGATGTCGAGCTGTTCGGAGTCGATCCGGGCTGGCATCACGTTGTCAACGTTATCTGGCACGTCGTCAATACCGTGCTTCTCTTCTCGCTTCTACAGGCGGGCACGGGTCGCGTGGCCGCGAGCTTTGCCGTCGCGGCGCTGTTCGGCGTCCATCCGTTACACGTCGAATCGGTGGCGTGGATTGCGGAACGGAAAGACGTTCTGAGCACCTTCTTCTGGTTTCTCACCTTGGCGGCGTATGGGCGGCACGTGCGGCGTGGCGGCAGGGGAACGGGCTGGGTCGTCCCGGTGCTATTCAGCGCCGGGCTGTTGGCCAAACCCATGCTCGTCACGCTGCCGCTGGGACTGCTGATCATCGACTTCTGGCCGCTGCGGCGCGTGACGTCACTTCGTGGCCCGTGGTGGCCAGCGATACGGGAAAAACTGCCGCTGTTGGGCGTGGCGCTGGTGTTCAGCGTGATCACGTTCCTCACACAGCACGCAGCGCGCTCTAGCCTCGAGCAGTACTCATTGGGCGTCCGTCTGGGCACCGCGGTCGTGTCCTACGGTACCTACGTCTGGCGAAGCGTCTGGCCGGGCGGTCTGGCTGGCTTCTATCCACACTCGAACACCGTACCCTGGCCCAGCCTCTTGGCCGCCACAGCGGTCATCATCGCCCTGTCTGTTCTTGCGGTTCGCGCGGCTCGTGCGCGTCCCTATGTCACGGCCGGGTGGATCTGGTACCTGGTGGCGCTTGTTCCGGTCATCGGGCTCGTGCAGGCCGGTGTCCAGTCGCGTGCGGATCGATTCACGTACGTTCCGCTGATCGGCATCTTCGTCGCAGCCGTGTGGGCGATTGACGATCTGGCCCGATCGGTTCGCGCCCGCCGGCTGACCATCGCGCTTGGGGCGTCCGCGATTGCAGGGTTCGCCCTCGTTGCGTACCGGCATGTCGGCTACTGGAAGGACAACGTCACCTTCTGGACGCGCGCGACGACCCAAGCGCTGAATGTTGGCGACTACGACGCCCACATCGCCATCGGCAAAGTCCTCCACGACCAGCAGCGCCTGGCTGAAGCGCGCGCTCAGTTCGCGGCGGCTATTCGCCTGCGCCCTGCGGCAGCGGAGGCCCACTATCTTCTGGGCGTGACCCAACTGGGAGCAGGATCTACGGATGAGGCTGTTGCGTCGCTGGCGGAGAGTGCAAGACTGAACGGCGGCGTCTGGGAATCACGCTACGCGCTTGGCACGACGCTGCTCGCGCTGAATCGCGTCGATGACGCGCTACCACATTTGTCGGAAGCGGTTCGCCTCCGGCCGGACTCGGACGCGACTCAGTCGGCGGTTGCCGAAGCGCTGATGAAAATGCGCCGGTTCGAGGAAGCCCTGCCACACCTGAAAGAGGCAGCAAAGGCGGCGCCCCGCTCTGCGCGCGCTCGCAACAACCTCGGGATCGCGCTCGCGAATCTCGGGCGGCTGGATCAGGCGCTGCCGTGGTTCGAGGACGCGCTCCGGCTGGATCCCGCCCTGGAAAACGCACGGATGAACCTCGCACAGGCGTTCGTGCGATTGAATCGGCCCTTGGAAGCGATTCCCCAGCTTCAGGAAATCGTGAAGGCCAATCCCGGGAATGACCGAGCCCGAATACTGCTCCGCCAACTCGAGGGGCGATAGGTGCGGAACGGACGCGTTCGCGGAGGATCATTGTCCGGATGAGCGCGGGGCTCCTTGAGGTCGATTCGGTTCGGCAACTCGCCGAGGGGGTAGTACCGGTGCGTCAGGCCGATGTCCCGGACGATCACGACGCGCATCCCGGATTGCGTGCCCATCGAGTCGGCCTGGGCCCTGGTGAAGAAACCGTGGCTGCTATTTCCCTGTAGTCGCGAGCACGGCGCCATCAGCTCCAACCGTAAACTCCCCTCCACCATACCCAGGTCCTTCGCTTTCGGCACCGACGCGGTACCTCGATCCCCTAACGAGTGGTAGTGCGGGCACCGTCTCCCGAAGTCCGGGAAGCACCTCTCCGTATGACAAGGTCTGGGTTGATCGCGATCCTTCGAGTTCCCACACGCTCCTCCACGTTTCGCCGTCAATCGACTGATGTACGGCGAAACGCGTCACCCTCACGTTCATTGGACGCAGGGAATCGACCTCGTGGAAACGAAAGGCTACACCCTTGTCCAAGTGCCCCGAGGCCGTTATCGCAAAAGCAAATGAACAGGCAACCTGGCAGATGGCAAGGAGGGCTATCGCAGACACCGAAGCTAGACGCCGTCTGATGGCCATGCCTCACCTCAGCCTATCCATCGGACTATGCCTATATGGAGCCAGGGCGACCGGGGAGTTGACATACGGAATCACTATCGATACGCTCGACGTATCCCGATATCTATATCGATAGGTCCTATGGAAACGGTCACGATCTCCCCGAAGTTCCAGGTCGTTATTCCGAAGGCGATCCGTGATCGCCTGAAGCTCCGCGCGGGGCAGCTAGTGCAGGCGATTGCCTATGACGATCGCATCGAACTCGTGCCGGTGCGGCCCGCCCGATCGCTTCGCGGCTCTCTGAAGGGTCTCGACACGTCGGTGCCGCGCGAGCGCGACCGCGTATGAACGTCGTCGACTCCTCGGGCTGGCTCGAGTACATGGCCGACGGGCCGAACGCGGGGTTCTTCGCGGACGCGATCGAAGCGACCAGGGACCTGGTCGTCCCCACCCTGAGCGTGTACGAAGTGTTCAAGCGCGTGATGCAGCAGCGCGGCGAGGGCAGCGCCTTGCAGGTGGTGGTGGTCATGCAGCAGGGCACGGTCGTGGAGCTGTCGTCGACGCTGGCGCTCCGGGCCGCCCGCGTGTCGGTGGAGCTCCAGCTCCCGATGCCGGACAGCATCATGCTCGCGACCGCCCGCGCCTACGCGGCCACGCTCTGGACCCAGGACGCCGACTTCGCGCGCGTCGCCGGCGTCAAGTACATCGCGCGGGCCAGGGCATAGCCGGGGTTCAAGGCGAGGCCAGGAGGGTGTCGTCCGGGGATGATGACGCCTACGCGCGATGCGACGCCGCTTCGGGCGACAAGTCCATCAGCGACCGGCTCAGGTGAAGGCGGCGTCGGCCTGAATGCGGACCAAGGCGACTTGGGCGACACGATCAGCGACCGCGCCTCCGTCGGATGTCGTGCCGGTCCGCCAGCGTCCTCGCCTTGTCGATGAGTCCCCGCGCGTCGTCCCACTTGAGGCGCCGCTTGGCCGCGTCGGCGTCGAGCCAGGCCCGCGCGCGCCCTTCGCCCGGCTTTCCTTCGGACTGGAACGTCATGAGGAAGAAGCGCGCGCGGATCCGGCCCGAGCGGTTGTAGTACTCGAGGTCGCCGAGCAGATCGCCCGCCTCGGCCGTCACGCCCGCCTCCTCGAGCACTTCGCGCAGGGCGGCCTCGACCTCGGATTCGCCGGCTTCGATGTGGCCCTTGGGCAGCACCCACTCGCCCGGCTGGCTCCGCGAGGTGACGAGCAGGAACTCGGGACCGGCGTCGGTCCGCCGGACGACCACACCGCCGGCGTGCGTCGGTTCCTTCACGTCAGCGAAGGCGCTCGCGGACGCGCGCCGGCTTCGATAGCTTTTCGCCGGCCACCTCGACCGTGACGATGTAGTCGCCGACGCCGAGGGCGCCGCCGCCTCCACCCGGACCTGCGAAGCCGCCGCCGCGACCCCCGCCGCCGCCCAGGTTGATCAGTGCACGGTTCAGGCCGCGGCGCGCCGGTCCGTCCAGGGTCCGAACGACGCGCCCAGAGAGATCTGCCAGGGACACGCGTGCGGCGCCCGTGGCCTCCGCTCGAAGGTAGTAGTTCACGACCAGCGCGTCGGGCTCGTTCGGGATCTCGAGGTACTTGTCGCCGTACAGGTGGTAGTTGCCGATGGCGCCGAAGCCGTACCGCGCGCGCGGCTCGACGTCGAAGAGATGCGCCGGCTTGCCGAGGACCTCCGCCGAGAGCTCGCGGAGGGGCGTGATGTCGCCCACCCAGATCGCGCGGCCGTAGGTGCCGAGCACGAGATCGGCCTCCCGGGGATGAATGGTGAGGTCGTGCACGGCGACCGTCGGCAGGTTGGCCTTGAGCCGCGCCCACGCGCGGCCGGCGTCGATCGACACGTACACCCCGATGTCGTTGCCGACGATCAACAGCTCCGCGTTCTTCTGATCCTGGACGACGACGTTGATGGGAGAGTTGACGAGACCTGCGCCGATGGACGTCCAGGTCCGGCCGTAGTCCGTCGTGCGGTAGAGCATCGGCCGGAAGTCGTCGTGACGGAACCCGCTCTTGCTCACGAAGGCCGTCCCGGCCTCGTGGGGTGACGCGAACGCACGTGAGACGTAGCGGTCGGCCGTGCCACCAGCGGCGGCGACAGCGGCCGTCGCGTCCCTCCAGGTCGCGCCGTGGTTCTCGGTCACGTGCACCTTCCCGTCGTCCGTGCCGATCCAGATGACGCCCGCTCGAAGCGGGGACTCGGAAATGGTCGTGATGGCGCAGTACGGCACGTTGCCGGAATTCCGGCCGCACTTCGTCGGATCGTTGGTCGTAAGGTCGGGGCCGAGCACTTCCCAGGCGTCGCCGCGGTTGAGCGAGCGGTGCAGGAACTGGGAGCCGGCGTAGACGATCTGCGCGTTGTGCGGCGACAGCACGATCGGCGCCTGCCAGATGTAGCGCAGGGGCGGGCCCCCGGGCGGCTGCGGCGGTGCGATCACGGTCCGCTGGCCCGCGCGCTGATCGAGCCGGCCGTGGTTCCCCATCTCGCGCGTGTTGTAGACCCACCGCGAGTCCGTCGGATCGACCTGGTTGTACATGCCGTCGCCGGGTCCAACCGTGATCCACTGCTCGAGCGTGATGCGGCCCGTGGGCGAGTTGGACGGCCCCTTCCACGAGTCGTGATCCTGCAGGCCGGCGTAGACGTGGTACGGATCGTCCATGTCCACGCCGATGGCGTAGACCTCGCCGACCCGCATGTTCGGGAAGTAGTCGGCCGTGCGGCCGCCGTCGTAGGAGACGTTCACGCCGCCGTCGCTGCCGATCATGATCCGGTTCGAGTCGTCCGGGTCCCACCACATCGTCCGGAAGTCGCCGAAGACGCCGCGGAAGAAGCCGTTGGCATTGGAGCAGCTCCAGGTCCTGCCGCCGTCGGTCGAGACGTACATCTGGTCGCTGTTGATGATCAGGTGGTCGGGGTTGTCCGGGTTGATCTTGATTTGATTGAACGAATACGGCGCCTTGCCGCCGCCGACGTCGATGCCGTCGCTGTGCGTCTTGCGCCACGTCCTGCCGGCGTCGTCGCTGCGGTAGACCTCGTTGCCGACCGGGCCGCTCGTGGCGCCGCCGCGCCCGCCCCGGCCCTGCGCGGCAGCCGCGCCCGCGCCGCCGGCCGCCCCGCGTCCGGCCGGCGCCGCGCCGGCGACGCAGGCGTCCACGGCGCGCGCGACGCCTTCCGGCCGCGCATTCACGTTCTCCACGAGCGCGTACAGCGTGCTTGGGTTCTTCTGATAGATGTCCAGGCCGATGCGCCCGAGCGTGCCGCCCGGCAACCCGCCTTCGAGCCGCTGCCACTTCGTGCCGCCGTCGCTCGAGCGGTAGACGCCCGTGCCGGGTCCGCCCAGCACGAGCCGCCACGGGTTCCGGTCGTACTCGTACATCGCCGCGTACACCACCGTCGGCGTCCGGCGATCGATGACGAGGTCGATGGCGCCGACGCCGTCGTTCACGTACAGCACTCTCTGCCACGTTTTGCCGCCGTCGGTCGTGCGATACACGCCGCGTTCTTCGTTCCTGGAGAACAAGTGGCCGATGGCCGCGACGTACACGACATCCGGGTTCTTCGGATGAACGACGATCCGGGCGATGTGGTGCGAGTCGGCGAGACCCACGTGCTGCCACGTCTTGCCGGCGTCGGTCGACTTGTAGATGCCTTTGCCCGAATACGAGGAGCGCGCGAGGTCGTTGGCGCCCGTGCCCATCCACACGATCTGCGAGTTCGACGGGGCGAGCGCCACGGCGCCGACGGCCGCGACCTCCACGCTGTCCGAGATCGGCTCCCAGGTGATGCCGTTGTTCACGGTCTTCCACAGGCCGCCGCTCCGCGTGGCGGCGTAGATCGTGTACAGGTGATCCCGGACCGGCGACTCCGGCACGGCGATCTCGGTAATCCAGGCTGCGGTCCGGAACGGGCCGATGTTGCGGAACGAGAGCGCGTTCAGGACGTCGTCCAATGCGGGCTGCTGGGCGCCGAGGCCGGCGAGGCCGCCGAGGACGAGAGCGACGCCGGCGGCGAGGATCGTGCGGAACATGGAGGCCTCCAGAGAGCGCCATTGTAGAGCCGGTTGAGCCATAATCGCACCGCGTGTTCGCGGCAGGCACCCGCCTCGGTCCCTATGAGATTGTTCAACCGCTCGGCGCCGGCGGGATGGGCGAGGTCTATCGCGCCCGCGACACGCGCCTCGGCCGTGACGTCGCCATCAAGGTGCTGCCCGCGACGCTCGCTGCGGATCCCCAGTTCCGCGAGCGCTTCGAGCGCGAGGCGAAGAGCATTTCACAGCTGGCGCACCCGAACATCTGCACGCTCTACGACATCGGGCGTGAGCGCGCGGAGCCGGCGGCGGCCGACGCGGCGGACGCCGTCGAGTTCCTGGTCATGGAACACCTCGAGGGCGAGACGCTCGCCGCGAGGCTCGGCCGGGGCGCCTTGCCGCTCGCCGAGGCGCTTCGGATTGCGATCGAGATCGCGAGCGCGCTCGACACCGCCCACCGGCGCGGTATCGTCCATCGCGATCTGAAACCCGGCAACGTGATGCTGACGAAGTCCGGATCGAAACTGCTCGATTTCGGTCTCGCGAAGATGGGCGTGGCAGGCGGCGTCGCGGCCGGCGCGCCAACGGCGCTGGCAGCGTCGCCCGTGCCATCGATGAGGAGCCCGGCGCTCACGGCCCAGGGCACGATCCTCGGCACGTTTCAGTACATGGCGCCCGAGCAGGTGGAAGGCGCCGAGGCCGACGCGCGCGCGGACATCTTCGCGTTCGGCGCCGTGCTGTTCGAGATGGTCACCGGTCAGCGCGCGTTTTCGGCCAAAAGCCAGGCGAGCCTGCTCGCGGCGATCCTCGAGCGCGAGCCGCCGCCCGTGTCCGAGATCGCGCCCGTCGCGCCCCGCGCGCTCGACTACCTTGTGCGCACCTGCCTCGCGAAGGACCCGGACGCCCGGTTCCAGACGGCCCACGACCTGCTCCTGCAGTTGACATTTATCGCGAGCGAGGCGGGGGCAGCCACGCCGGCGTCCGCCGGGTCGGCGCCCGTGCCCGTGCGGCCCGTGCTGCGAGCCGATCGCGGGCGGCTCGCCTGGGGCGTCGCCGCCCTCGCGAGTACGGCCCTCGTCGGCGTCAGCCTGTGGACGGTGCTCGCGCCGCGCCCGCGTCCCGCCCAGCTCCTGAGGATGACTGTTTCCGCGGCGGCCGAAGGCGAGATCGCGTACCTCTGGAACGACAACGGCAGCGTCGCCCTGTCACCCGATGGCACGACGATGGTCTTTCTTGCCGGCTCCTCGCCGGGAAACGGGCGCCTCTACCAGCGTCGGCTCGATCAGTTCGCGGTCACGCCGCTCTCCGGCACGGAGATTCCCTACGGCCCCTTCTTCTCCCCGGACGGCGAGTGGGTCGCGTTTGCCGCGTTCGGCTCCCTCAAGAAGGTCTCGCTGCGCGGCGGCGCCGCGTTCACGATTTGTCCGCTGGCCGCCTCGCTGCGCGGTGGTTATTGGGCCGAGAACGACGTGATCTACTTCTCGGTGTCGGGCAGTCCGGTCCAGCGCGTGTCGGCCGCCGGCGGGACGCCGGAGCCGGTGACCAGGCTGCGACAGGACGAGCGGAGTCATCGGTGGGCTCAACTCCTGCCCGGCGGCCGAGCGATCCTCTACACCACGTGGTTGGACACCGGGTTCGACAGCGCCGTGATTTACGCGGAATCACTGGCGACCGGCGATCGCCACGTCGTGGCGCGGGGAGGGTCGCGCGGTCGATACGTCCCGAGCGGCCATGTCGTCTACGCCCGCCCGGAGGGCCTCCTGGCGGTGCCGTTCGACCTGTCGTCGCTGACCGTGACCGGGCAGGCGCGTCCAGTCGGGGAGCGTGTCGCGGTCAGCACGGCCACCGGTCACGCGCAGTTTGCCCTGAGCGCCAACGGAATCCTGGCGTACGAGCCGGTGGACAGCAGCGCCGGCGATACGTCGCTCGTCTGGGTCGATCGGAAAGGCGGCGAGACGCCGGCACGTCCCGAAGTGGCGCGGTACGAAAGCGTCAGGCTGTCACCAGACGGCAAGTTGATCGCCCTCAGCATTTCGGACGCCAACGGTGCCGAGCAGATCTGGGTGTACGACCTGGCGCGTGGCACGTTGGCCAGGCGCACCTTCGAAGGCAACAGCGGGCTGCCCGTGTGGACGCCCGACGGAATGCGCCTCACCTACATGGGCGCTCGAGCCGATGGCACGTCGAACATCTACTGGCGCCCGGCGGACGGCAGCGGCGCCGAGGAGCGGCTGACGACCGACAAGGCGCGAACGCAGTGGCCCAATTCCTGGTCCGGTGACGGGAAAGTGCTGACGGTCGAGGAAGTTGGCGGCGGGCTGGCCTATCTCACGATGGACGGAGGAAAGGCGACCCGGCATCCGATGCTCGAGTCGGCGTGGAACAAGGACACGCCGCGAATCTCCCGCGATGGCACGTGGCTGGCGTACGCGTCGGCCGAGAGCGGACAGCTCGAGATTACGGTGCAGGCGTTTCCAACCTTCGCCGGCAAGTACCTGATCTCGACCGGCGGCGGCACGGCGCCCGTGTGGAGCCGTGACGGCCGCCAGCTCTTCTATTGGGCGCCGCCCGGCAGGATCATGGCGGTGTCGGTCACCACGGGCGCGTCCTTCAGCTGGTCCAAGCCGATGCAGCTCTTCGAAGGGCCCTATGCGTCCGAATACGATGTCACGGCCGACGGCAGCCGCTTCCTGATGATCAAAGAGTCCGTCCAGCGCCGCGCCACCGCGTACTTCAACGTCGTCGTCAACTGGCTTCAGGAGCTGGCCAGGCTATAGGATGGCTGTTTCTGCATCCGTCCTGACGTTCGCCGCCTTCGCGCCGATGCCCGGCCAGGCGCCGATGGAAGGCTACTATCAGGTGCCTGCCTCGGTGCTGGAAGACGCTGATGCGTTGGGCGCGTGGGCACGGGAGGCGACGGCGTCTCACGACGAACTCCAGCACAGAGAAAAAAAAGGAAGAAAGCGCGCAGGAAGGGGTGACTGACCGTCCTTCATGTTCTTCATGGTGGAGGCTCTTTCGACACGCGCCGTGGATCCGCGAAGTAGCTCTTGCGCGCGCGGACGTCCAGTCCCCGGCCCCGGACCCTGACCTCGATCTTGTGAATCCGGCCATCGAGCGCCGTCGGCGCGAACGCCATCCAGTACTGGCGGTGCAGTTCAAGGGCGATCCGGGCGAATGTCTCTGACAGCCGCCCCGCCGGGTCCATCTCGTAGTACCCGCCGCCGGTCTCGTCGGCCAGGAGCCGCAGGCCTTTGTAGGGCGGCTTGGTGCGGGTCTCGAGCGCCTGCGGCCGGCCGGGCGGGAGCGGCAGCGGCACGGGCGTGGGCCCGGGGTACCGGCCGCCGGGCGGCCGCACCGGCGGCACGGGACCGCCCGCCGGTGGCCGCGGCAGAAGGAGCTTCGCGGGCGTCGTCTCGGTCAGCGTGAAGCCGATTACGTACACGAGCACGTCGTTGTACCGGGCGCGCCGGATCACGTCCTCGAGTTCAGTAATCGGGTAGCCGCGCTGCGGGTCGTTGTGGCCGTCGGTCAGGACGAGCAGCACCCGGCGGCCGCTTCGGGCCGTGAGCGCCGTGATGCCGCGATCGAAGGCGGTCCAGACCGGCGAGGCGCCACCTGAGGACTGCAGGCCCGTGTCGAGAATCTCCACGAGCTCGGCGTGATCGGTCGTGAAGTCCGGCGGGTCGATCCGGATCGCGTCGCCGAACGATCCGATGCGCGCCGCGTCGGCCGGCAGCATCGCCTGCACGAAGGCCTTGCCCGCCTCGACGACGAGGTCGTGGTGATCCACCATGCTGCCGCTGCGGTCGAGCATGATCACGACCGAGAAGGGGTGCACGTCGTTCGTAAAGATGGCCAGCCGCTGGCGTCGTCCGTTGTCGTAGACCGTGAAGTCGGCGCGCGTGAGATCGGGCACGAGCCGGCCCGCCTGGTCGCGGACCGTGGCATACACGGACACCAGGTCGGCCGCGGCCTTGTACTGCGCCGGTGTCTGGACGGCGGCCACGGCCGCGGATCCCAGCGCGGTCGCTCCAACCAGGGCGACGAGCGCGCGCCGGCTCATGGCGTTCGCGGTCTCAGCCCGTCGGGGAGGGGCGCTTTCGGCGGCGCGTCCGCGGCCAGGTAGCTCCGGCGCGCCCGCGCCCGCATGCCGGGCCGCTTGACCCGGACCTCGAGCCGATGCACCTTGCCGTCGAGCACGGCCGGCGTGAAGCCGAGCACGTACTGCTGGCGCAGCTCCTGCGCGATGCGCGTGAAGGTCGCGTTGAGGTCGTCCGTCTCGCGCAGCTCGATCGCGCCGCCGCCCGTCTCCTCGGCGACCTGGGCGAGCAGGCGGGCGGGCGCTTCCGGCCGGCCGTCCCAGTGGGTCCACATCGCGATGCCGTAGATCATCACGTCGCGGCCGATGGCCAGCCCGATGACCTCGGCCGGCCTCGTGGCGCTCTGCCGCTCGGGCGTCCAGTTCTTGCCGTCCGACAGAATGACAATCACGCGCCGACCCTCTTCACGTCCGACGGCGAGCGTGGCTTCGGCCAGGGCCTCCCACAGGCGCGTCTCGACGCCGAGACGGAGATTGAACTGATCCGCCACGTGCGCGAGGAGCGCGTCCCGATCGCCGGTAAACGGCTGGCGCATCTGAAAGCGATCGGCGAAGCTCGCGACGGCCGTCCGGTCGCCGGGCAGCATGCGCAGGATGAAGTTGTTGGCCCCGGTGAGGACCGAATTGAGGATCGGCCACATGCTCGCGCTGCCGTCGAGGAGCACGAGCGACGAGAGCGGCTGACTGGTCGTCGCAAACTGCGTGATGGCCTGGACCGTGCCGTTGTCCTTGACCTCGAAGGCGTCCGCGGTGAGGTTGACGGCGAAGCCCCCCGCGCCGTCCGACACGGTCACGTAGACCGGGACCGTGCGCACGCCCGCACGAAAGGTCGGCGCCTGCTGCGGCGCTTGTGGAGACGAGAACGCCCAGCCGCCGCCGAGGAGCGTCAGGCCGACGAGGACCAGCCGCTCAGCCGCCCGTCTTGGCCGCGACATAACTTCTCCGCGCCCGGACCGTCATGCCGGGCACCTTGACGCGCACCTCGAGTTGATGGACCTTGCCGTCGAGCGTCTGAGGCGTGAACCCGAGCACGTACTGGCGGTGCAGTTCTTCGGCCACGCGCGTGAACGTCGAGTTGAGTTCCGCGGTGCGCGTGAGCTCGAAGTAACCGCCGCCCGTCTGCTCGACGAGGTGCTTCAGCGCGCCGTCCGGCCGGGTGATGATGACCTGGCCCTGCGGGCCGCCGCGGAACGGGAAGCGCAGGCCGATCCCGTAGATCATCACATCGTGCTGCTGCGCCCGCGCGAGCACGTCGCCTCCGCCCGCCGTCTTGCTCGTCGTGTCGTCGCCGTCCGACAGCACGAGCACCACGCGGCGATTCTGCTCCCGCTCCAGCGCGGCAATCGCCTGGTCGAGTCCGTCCCAGAGCCGCGTGCCGTTGCCGAACCGCATTTCCGTATGGAGGTAACGGATGAGGTCGTCTCGATCCGACGTGAAGCGCTCCATCAGCCGCGTGTGGTCGTCGAACGACCCGATCCGGGCCCGATCCCCCGGCAGCAGACGAATCACGAAGCTCTCCGCCGCCTGCTTCACCAGGGTGAGCGCGCCCGTCATGCTGAGGCTGGTGTCGATCGAGATGACGGCGGAGATGGGCTGCACGTCGCTCCGGAAGAACGTGATGGGTTGCGGCTGCCGGTTGTCGAAGATCTCGAAATGTTCCTGGCCGAGGTTCGGCACGAGCCGCCGGTTGGCGTCGACGACCGTCGCGTAGATGGGCACCGTCTCCACGGAGGCGCGGTACAGGGGCGTCTGGGCCTGCTGCGCGAGCAGGGTGGCCGCCGGGATCGCCAGGCCCAAGGCCAGGAACGTCGGGCGCATGGTGAGGTGCCTCGCCGGATTGACGGACGAAACGGTCGTCTTCCCGCCTACGTTACTACGAGCCTCCCGCGCGGGTCTCCTGCAAGAAGAAGGCCCGGGTCGGCCTCGCCCGACCCGGGCCCGAACGCGCGCATCGGCGCAGCCGTCGCTACCGCTTATCCAGCCAGATGTCCTCGAGCACGACCACCGAAGTGGTCAGCGTCTGTCCGTCGGCCGTCAGCCGGACCATGTAGGTGCCCGGCGCCACCGGGCCGGCCGCGCCGCCGCCGAATCCTCCGCGGCCGCCGCCCGAGACGAACGGCACGCCGCGCTGGCCGCCGCCCCGGCCGCCGCCACCGCCGCGGCCGCCGCCACCCGCACCACCAGCCACGCCCGCGGCGGCGCCTGCGCCGCCACCCGCCCGTCCGCCGCCCGCGCCCGCGGCACCGGCCGCGCCGCCACCCGCCCGGCCGCCGCCCGCGCCCGGCGCGGCCGCCGGCGCCACCGGCGGGTCGCGCTGGAGATCCCACTGGAACCGGTTCAGACCCGCCGTGGCCGGCATCCTGATCGTGCGAATCACCTGGCCCGCCTCGAGGATCTCCAGCGTGACGTCGCCGAGATCGCCGCGCGTCCAGAACGACAGCGCCGTGCCGCCCTCCGGGTTCTCGCCGCGGAACTGACGGTTCGTGACGCGCCGCGTCGCCTCCATGTCGTTCTTCCAGAGCACGGCCGGACGCGGGTCAAAGATCGCCACGCTCGCGGATCCCACGCGCCCGAGCTGCTCGAGCGGCGTGATGTCGTCCGCGATGTAGAAGCTCCGCCCGTGCGTGGCGACGATGAGATCGCGGTCGCGGGGATGGATGAGCAGGTCGTCAATCCGCACCGTGGGCAGTCCCTGGCTGAAGCGCTTCCAGCTCCGGCCGCCGTCGAGCGTGACGTACAGGCCGAACTCGGTGCCGACGAAGAGCAGGTCCGGATTGTCGTAATCCTCGCGCACCGCGTTGATGTTGCCCTTGGCTGGCAGGTCCCCCGACACGGACGTCCATGTCCGGCCGTAGTCGGTCGTCTTGAAGAGGTACGGCCTCCAGTCGTCGTTCCGGTGATTGTCGAGGGCCACATAGGCGGTCGCCGCGTCGAAGTGCGACGGCTCGACGCGGGTCACCTGGATGGCGCCGCGCACGCCGGGGACGTTGCCCATGACGTTCGCGAACGACTCGCCGCCGTTCACGCTCACCTGCAGATTCCCGTCGTCGGTCCCGACGTAGATCACGCCGGGCCGCACGGGCGACTCGGCGATGGCCGTAATGACCGAGTTGTTCGAGTAGCCGTCGTGCTTCGAGGCCATCGGCGCGTTGCCCGGGACGCTCATAATGGGACCGGCGAAGCGGTCGACGTTGTTCGTGAGATCGTTCGGGTTCATCCACCAGGTGTCGCCCCGCGTGGAGGACTTGAAGAAGAACTGCGCGCCCGTGTACAGCACGGCCGGGTTGTGCGGCGAGATCTCGATGGGCGTGTTCCAGTAGAAGCGGAAGACGGGCGCCTGCGCCGGCGCGTTCACGATATTGCTGCCGCCGCGTCCGCCGCCCGGAACGCCCTGGGGCGGCGCCGGAGGCTGGCCTGCCGCCGCGCCGGCACCGGCCGCGCCCGCGCCGCCGCCTCCGCGTCCGCCGCCGCCGCCGCGGCCGCCCCCGCCGGCGTTCGGCCGGATGCTGCGGCTCTGCCCGGTGCGCAGGTCGACACGGTTCATGGCGCCGTTCTGCGATTCGGAGTAGAGGATGCGCCAGTCGGTGGGATCCTGCCGCGTGTAGAAGCCGTCGCCGCCGCCCACGTTGTACCAGTCCGTGTTGACGGCGCCGGTGCCCGATCGCACGGCGCTCGGTCCGCACCAGCTCCCGTTGTCCTGCAGTCCGCCGCACACGTGATAGGGGCGCCGCATGTCGGCCGACACCTGGTAGAACTGCCCGAGCGGCATGTTGCTGTGGTAGTCCCACGTCACGCCGCCGTCGTAGCTCAGGTCGAGACCGCCGTCATGACCGACCGCGACAATGCGCGGGTCCTTCGGGCTGATCCAGAACGCGTGGTAGTCGCCGTGGCCCGTGCCCTGGAGCGGCCGCCAGGTTTTGCCGCCGTCGGTCGACACCTGCGCGCTCGCACCGCCCTGAAACACCTTTTGCGGGTTGACCGGATCGACGCGAATCTGGCTGTAGTAGATCGGCCGGTTGTTGACGTTCGTGAGGAACGTCCACGTCTTGCCGGCATCGTCGGACCGCCAGACGCCGCTCCGGTTCGGGCCGCCGTTCTGGGTGCGCATCGAATCGCCGCTCGCGCCCGGCGCGCCGTCGTCGCCGACGCCGACCTGAATCCCGCCCTCGGCGCCGACTTCGACGATGGCGTAAATCGTAGACGGCTTGGCGCGATGGATGTCGATGCCGATGCGCCCGATGATGCCGTCTGGCGGGTTGGGCCAGCCGTTGCCCTGAATCTTCGTGAACGTGTTGCCGCCGTCCGTGGACTTCCACAGGCCGCCGCCCGGTCCGCCGCCGTTGAATCCCCACCAGGTCCGCCGCCGCTGGTACGACGCGGCGTACACGGTGTTCGGGTTGACCGGATCGATCGCGACGTCGGTGAATCCAGTGTCCGCGTTGATGTACTTCGCCTTCGTCCACGTCTTGCCGCCGTCGGTCGTCCGGTAGAGGCCGCGGTCCTCGTTGGGCCCGAAGAGGTGCCCAACTGCCGCGACGAAGGCGATGTTCGGGTTGGTCGGATGCACGGCAATGCGTCCGATCGACTGCGTCTCCTCGAGGCCGACGTGCGTCCAGGTCTGGCCGCCGTCGGTGGTCTTGTAGACGCCGTTGCCGATGGTGGAGCTCTGACGGTTGTTCGGCTCGCCCATGCCGACGTACACGACGTTCGGATCGCTCGGCGATAGTCCGATGTCGCCGACGGACGAAGCCGGCATGTTGTCGAAGAGCGAGGTCCACGTCCGCCCGCCGTTGGTCGTTTTCCACAGACCGCCGGTGGCGTAGCCGACGTACATGAGGAACGGATCGTTCACGGCGCCCTCGATGTCATCGACGCGACCGCCCATCACGGCCGGCCCGATGGACCGGAATTCGAACGCGCGGAGGATGGGGTCGGTCGACCGGTTGACGGGTTCGGCCTGGGGCGGCTGGCCGCCCGGGCCTTGCGCAAGGAGCACGCCGCCAAGGAGCAGGCTGGCCGCGGCCACGCCGAGCGAGCGGCGCGCGAGAAGTCGAATGACGATCATCGTGAGGTCCTTTCCGGGAGTCGAGTCGGCTGCACTCTATCAAAAGGTCCGGACCGGCGGCATACTTCACCGCCAGCATGCCGACGGCCAAGCCCCTCTGGACCTGCCCGGCCTGCGGCGAGCGTTTCGTCTCGCCCCGCCTGTGGCACTCGTGCGGGCGGGGGAGCTACGACGCGCTCTTCAGACGAAGCGAGCCCCACGTTCGCCGCACCTTCGAGCGGCTGGCCCGGCTGGCCAGGGCCTGCGGGCCGGTGCGCATCTATCCGCAGAAGACGCGCGTCGTGTTTCAGGCGCGCATCCGGTTTGGCGGAGGCCATCCGCAGAAGTCGCGGTTCGTCGCGGCGTTTCTCCTGCCGCCCGGCACGGCCTCGCCCAGGTTCTCGAGCGTGCTCGCCAACGTCTCGCCGCACTACATGGCCTGCTACGTGCCGCTCAGCCGCGAGTCCGACGTCGATGCCGAGATCCGGCGCTGGATGCGCCGCGCCTACCGATTCGGGTGCCAGGAGCACCTCTGGAAGCGACATGCCCATCGCCCTGGTCGTGTTCGATCTTGACGGGACGCTCGTCGACTCCGAGCGCGACCTCGTCGAGAGCACGAACGAGATGCTCTCCACCTACGGCGCGGCGCCGCTCGCGCCACCCATCGTCGCCGGCATGGTCGGCGACGGCGCGCGCGAGCTCGTACGCCGGGCGCTCGCCGCGTCGGGCCTCGACCCCGAGCGACCAGAGGCGCTCGGACGATTCCGCGAGATCTACGATCGGCGCCTGCTCGTGCACACGCGGCCGTACCCCGGCGTGCCGCACGTCGTGCGCACGCTGGGCGAGCGGGGCGTGCGGCTGGCCGTGCTCACCAACAAGCCGGAGGCGCCGGCCCGGACGATCCTCGACGCGCTCGCATTGGCCCCCTCGTTCGCCGACGTGATTGGCGGCGACTCGGGCTTTCCGCGCAAGCCCGATCCGGCCTCGCTTCACCACCTCATGCGTCGGGCCGGGTGCGCGCCGGACGAAACCGTGGTCGTCGGCGATTCCAGGATTGACGTCGAGACCGGCCGGAACGCCGGGGTCCAGGTCTGCGTGGCGCTGTACGGGTTCGGCCGCCACCGGGGCCCGCTCGACCTCGCAGGGACCGAGTGGCTGGCCGATCGGCCGGAGGCCATCGCCCGGCTGGTGCTCAGCCGATGATCGCCGCGAGCACCGGCGCGAGGGCCTCCGCCATGCGGCGGTAGCCCTCGATGTCCGGATGGAGCCCGTCGGGCGATCCGGCGAGCCGGTCCGGGTTATCGGGCGCGGCAGCCGCCCCCCGCGTGTCGGCGAACCAGAGGCCCGGCGTGCGCGTGGCCCCGCCGGCGATCCACGCGTTGATCTCGTGCATCCGGCGATTGGCGTCCGGCGTCGCCGTGTTGTACGGGAGGATCGACCCGGCAATGACCGGAAGGCCCGCGCGGGCCGCCCGGTCGTACATCGCCGTCAGCTCGCGCTCGACCGCGTCCGCGTCGCGGCCCTCGTAGACGTCGTTCACGCCCGCGATGATGACGACGGCGGCGGGGTGGTTCGCGAGGACGTCGCGATCGAACCGCGCGGCGATCTGGGCGCTTCGCTCGCGGTTCACGCCGCAATTGAGCACGTGCCAGTCCGGCCGCGCCTGCATCAGCCAATAAGCGTACTGGCTCCGCACGTCGCCCGCGCCGTCGGGCGGCGCTTCAACCGGCGATTGGAACAGCGGCGTGCCCGCCGTGGTCGAGTCGCCGAGCGCGACGATGACGCGCCTCATCGAACGGCGGCGTTTCGCTCGTTCGCGCGCATGACCCGCAGGATGTTGCCCCAGGTGAGCTTGCCGATCTCGGCGTCCGTCCAGCCGCGCCGAAGGAGTTCGGCGATGAGCCGCGGGTAGGTCGAGACGTCCTCGAGGCCCATGACGACGGTCGTGATCCCGTCGAAGTCTCCGCCCAGGCCGACGTGATCGATGCCCGCAACCTTGCGGATGTGATCGATGTGGTCGGCGACCTGTGAGAGCGTGGCTCGCGGCGCGGGACCGGTGCGCTCGGATTCCGGTCGGGCGTTCCAGGCGGCGACGTCTCGCGAGACAAACTGCGGCACGAACGTCACCATCACGACGCCGCCGTTCTTCGGCACAAGACGCAGGATGTCGTCGGGGACGTTCCGTGGCACGTCGGTCAGGGCCCGGGCCGACGAGTGCGAAAAAATGACAGGCGCCGTCGCGACCCGCAGGGCGTCCGCCATCGTCGCCGGCGACGTGTGGCTGAGATCGACGAGCATCCCGAGCCGGTTCATCTCCCGGACGACCTCCTCGCCAAAGGGCGACAGGCCGTCGTGCACGGGCGTGTCGGTGGCCGAGTCGGCCCACGGCGTGTTCAGGCTGTGCGTCAGCGTCATGTACCGCGCGCCGAGCCGATGCATCATGCGGAGCGTGGCGAGCGACGAGTTGACGGCATGGCCGCCCTCCATGCCGATGAGCGAGGCGATGCGGCCCGCCTTGCGGCTGCGCTCGATGTCGTCGGCCGTGAGCGCGAGCGCCAGCCGATCGGGATAGCGCGCGATCATGCGGTGCACGATGTCGATCTGCTCGAGCGTCATCGTGACCGACGCCGCCGGATCGGCGCCCCGGGCGGGAGACGGCACGTACACCGACCAGAACTGCCCGCCGACGCCCCCGGCCTCGAGCCGGGCGAAATCCGTCATGATCGACGGCTGCGGCTGGCGGAGGTCGAGCTTGGCGAGGTCCAGCCCGGCTTTCTGGCGTACCTCCCAGGGATAGTCGTTGTGGCCGTCGATGACGGGAGTGACGGCCAGCACGCGGCGCGCGCGGGTAAGGAGCGCGTCGGCGTCCTGCGCCCGCCCGGCCAGGACGCCGGGCGCGACGAGGAGCGGAAGGACGAAGAGCGTGAGTCGGGCCGTTCGGGACATCGGCATGAGCGATTATAGTGACGCCATGCGGACCGCTGCCGGCTTCGCCGTCGTGGCGCTTATGGTCGTTGCGGCGCACGGGCAGGCGCCGACCGTGCCGGCGCCCGTGCGGGCGCGCGTCGACGCCATCGCGTCCGAGATTCATCCCGCCATCGTCGAGATCCGCCGCGACATTCACCGGAACCCGGAACTCGGCTTCCGCGAGACGCGCACGGCCGCGCTCGTCGCCGACCGCCTGCGCGCGTTGCAGTTCGACACGGTCCGCACCGGCGTCGGCCGCACCGGCGTCGTCGGCGTGCTCAAGGGCGGCCGGCCCGGGCCCGTGGTGGCGGTTCGAGCCGACATGGACGCTTTGCCCGTGCCCGAGCTGAACGAGGTGCCGTACCGGTCGCTCGTGCCGAACGTCAAGCACGCCTGCGGCCACGACGGCCATACGTCGATCGCGCTCGGCGTGGCGGAAATCCTGACGCGGATTCGTCAGGACTGGCCGGGCACGGTCGTGTTTCTCTTTCAGCCGGCCGAGGAAGGCGATCCCGACGGCGGGCCGACCGGCGCGCGTCGCGTGCTCGACGACTGGCCGCTCGAGAATCCCACACCGACCGCGATCTTCGGCCTGCACGTGCAGCCTGACCTCCCGGTCGGCCAGATCGGCTACCACAGCGGGGCGGCCATGGCGAGCGCGGATCGCTTCACCATCCGCATCGTCGGCAAGCAGACGCACGGTGCGATGCCGCACACGGGCATCGATCCCGTGCCCATCGCGGCGGAGGTCGTGAGCGCCCTGCAGACGATTCCCAGCCGGCAGTTCGACGCCCGGACGCCGACGGTCGTCACGGTCGGCACGATCGCCGGCGGCAGCCGCTTCAACATCGTGGCCGACAGCGTGACGATGACCGGCACCGTGCGGACGCTGACGAAGGACGGACCATCCCGCGTCAAGGCCGCGATGGAGGCCATCGTCAAGGGCATTACCGCCAGCCGCGGCGCCGGCTACGCCCTGGACTACGTGGAGACAACGCCGGTCACGTTCAACGATCCGGCGCTCGTCGCGTCGTCGGTGCCCGCGCTCAGGGCCGTGGCCGGCGACGGGCTCGTGGCCCCGCTCCCGCACATGGTCGCCGAGGACTTCGCCTTCTACCAGCAGAAGATCCCCGGGTTCTACTTCTTCCTGGGCGTCGGCAACCCCGCGCGCGGCATCACGGCCATGTGGCACACGGAGTACTTCGACCTCGACGAAGACGCGCTCACGGTCGGGATGCGGGCGATGGCGGGCGTGGTTCTGCAGTTTCTGTTTGCAAGAGCACAAGAGCCTTCACCATGAGGAGCATGAAGAACATGAAGGCCATGAATCCTTCATGTTCCTCATGTTCTTCATGGTGAAGGCTTTGCGGGCGACGGCGAGCCCCGGGGCCCACCTACTCCAGGTGCAGGTATTTCTTGAGGCGCGCCGTTTCGTCCGGCGTGAGGTCCCTGAACTTCATGGCGAAGCCCAATCCGGGCTCCGCATACACCACGCGACCGCTGAGGGTGATGGCCTCGTCCGGCCCGAAGCGCACCATGACTTCGGTTTCTTCACCGGCTGTGGGCTGGACGAGCGTCTGAACGAAGCAGCCGCCAAGACTGACGTCGGAGACGCGGCATTCCGTGGCACCCGACCCGCCGTGCCAATGTCCCTCGAAGGGTCCTGACACCCGCTGGTGCAGGCGGCGTTCCGGCATCGCCCCGCGCTCGGTGCCATCCTACGCCTCGACGCGTCGCGGCACAACAGACCGTATCGCGCCGTGCTAAAGGTTACCGGGTCGGGAATCGTCGCGCCAAAAGTCGTGTTACCCAAGCCAGTACTCAGGAGGGCACTGGCGTGGGACCTCAGGCGCGACGGGAGTACGTGGCCAAGATGCGGGAGCGCTATGTGACGGCGGATCGCGACGCGAAGGGGCGGTTGCTCGATGAGGCGGTCGCGGTGACCGGGCAGCACCGGAAGAGCCTGATTCGGGCCTGGCGCGTGAGTCGGCGGCCGCGCCGGTCGGGGCGGCGCGCGTGCCGGCCGCGGCGCTACGGCCCGGCGGTCGGGCGGGCCCTGGTGGCGATCTGGACGGTCGCGGGGTATCCCTGGTCGCAGCGGCTCAAGGCGCTGTTGCCGACGTGGGTGCCGTGGGCGCGTCGACGGCTGAGCCTCGCCCCGGCGACGGAAGCCGGCTTGCTGGGCATCAGCGCGCGGCAGATCGATCGGGTGCTGCGGCCGCATCGCCGGACGCTCCAACGGCGGCAGTATGGGCGGACGAAGCCCGGGACGCTGTTGAAACACCACATTCCGTTGCGCACCGACCGCTGGGACGTCGACGAGCCCGGCTTCACCGAGATTGATCTCGTGGCCCACTCGGGCGACCGGGCCGACGGCGACTTCGCGTATACGTTAAACCTCACCGACATTCACACGACCTGGGTGGAAAGCGGCGCCTTGCTGGGGAAAAGCCAGGTGCGCGTGCAGACGACCTTGAACCACCTGCGCGCGCAGCTGCCGTTTCGCCTGCAGGGCATCGATTCGGATAACGGCGCGGAGTTCATCAACTTCCATTTGCACACCTTCTGCCAAGCCGAACAGATCCAATTCACGCGCGGGCGGCCGTACAAGAAAGACGACAACGCGCATATCGAACAGAAGAACTGGACGCATGTCCGGAAACTGCTGGGGTACGTGCGCTACGACACGGCGGACGCCGTGGCCGCCATGAACGCGGTCTACGCCGACTTGCGGCTGCTGCAGAATCTCTTCCTGCCGTCCGTCAAGCTGGTGCGCAAAGAGCGGGTCGGCGCGCGGGTGCGGCGCCGCTACGATGCGCCGCGCACTCCGCTCCAGCGGCTGCAGGCCTGTCCGGCCGCCGATCCGGTCCAGCTGAAGGGCTTGCTCGAGCGGGCGCACACGCTCGATCCGTTTGCCCTCGCCGAGCGCATCGACCGCGGCCTTGATCGCGTGTATCGCCTCGCCACGTTTCCGCGCGGCCGACGGCCAGTCCCGCTGGCGGGAGGTCAGCCGGCCATAACCCGGCCGGCCGACCTCCCGCCAAGATCAAAACCGAATTCCCCGGTAACAGTAGTTATGGCGCGACGATACGCGGCCCGGTAACACTTACTTATGGCTCGACAGGCAGACGCCGGTACTCCCCGGCAGCTATAATTCTGGGCACCTTGGACAAGCACGCGCCGCCTCGATCCCGCCTCGGCGAGATTCTGCTGCGCAACGGGTCGATTACCGAGGCCCAGCTCGCCGACGCGCTGGCGGAGCAGGAGCGCTGGAAGCAGCCCATCGGTCAGATCCTGCTGGCCAGGAAGATCGTGACCGACGAGACGATGCGGCAGGCGCTTGGCGCGCAGCTGAACGTGCCCTACATCGATCTCAACCGCGTCGTCATCGATCCCGGCCTGGCCGGGCTGGTCGACCGCGAGTTCGCCGAGCGCCATCTCCTCATGCCCGTCGCCCGCATCGGGCCGACGCTGACCGTCGCCATGGACGATCCGACGGCGACGTCCGTGACGGAGGAACTCGCGCGCATGACCGGCCTCGCCATCAACGCCGTCACGTCGTCCGGCGAGGCGATCCGGAGCGCGTTCCAGCGGGCCTACGGCGACCCGGACCTGGAGCCGGCCGTGGCGGCCAGGCGGCCGCGCGTGCGGCTGTCGCTCGATTGGACGGGCGATCTCACGTTCCGGAACGGCACCGGACAGCCCCAGATCGAGCTGCACAGTTCGACGCCGGGGATGACGTCACCGCCCCAGGCGCTGGCCTACGCCGTGATGGCGTGCATGGCCATGGACGTGGTGTACGTGCTCCGCAAGGGCCGCCACGACCTGCGGAGTCTGACCGTATCGTTCGACGGCGAGCGCGCCCAGGAACACCCGCGACGATTCGTGTCCATGCGGATTCACTTCGACGTGGCTGGCGCGGTCGAGGACCGCGTCGTGGCCCGGGCGATCGAGCTCTCGAAGAGCCGCTACTGCTCGGTCTGGAACACGCTCCGGACGGACCTGCCCCTCGAGACGAGCTTCGCGATTACCGGTCGTTCCAGTTGATGATCGCGTTGAACACCATGTTGAACTCGCCGTGGTTCTGCCACCGGTAGACGGGGTTGTTCGCGAACATCACGACACGGCCCTTGCCCCGGAACGCCTCCGGTATATCCACGGCAAACGCCCGCTGGCGGATGGCGTCGGCGCCCTCCATGAGCCCGCTCAGCACGGCGGCGTCGCCGCCGACGAACCGCGCGAGGACCCTGTCCTGATCGGCGACGCCAACACGGAAGACCTGCTGGCCCTGCCCGAACTTGATCGGGAAGATCCGGTCCGGATACCCGTAGAAGACCGGTGAATCGGTTTTCACAATCTCCGCCTGAACGAGCGGCTTCTGCGCGTTCACGCCGGGAATCGGCTCGGTGTCGACCGACCGCGCAAACCCGAATTCGATCGGGAACCGCACGGCCGAGAGCGTCGTGATGAGCGTGCCCCCGCCTTCGAGGAACTTCTCGAAGGCCTCCACGCCCTCCCGACCGAAGCCGCCGGTCATGTCCGGCGTTTCGCCGTACATGCCCAGGAACTTGTACTTGTCGTTCTTCTGGTACGGCTGCGGGCGCGCCGCCGGCTGCGCCATCACGGAAGTCCGGTTGACGTTCTGGGCCGCCATGACGATCACGTCGTAGTCGGCCTTGAGGTTGCCCAGCCTCACCCGCTCCTTGTAGATGAGGTCGAACGGGATCCCGAACTGATCGAACGCGTGGCGGTACCAGCCGAGCTCCTGCGTGCCGCCCCACTGGGAGTAGATGGCCACGCGCGGAACGTCGGCGTCGTGCGTGTCGACGCCGGGCAGGGACGAGAGCGCCGCCGCCGTCAGGCCCAGCGCCTCGACGGCCGAGCGCGCCGCCTGCAGATCCGCCGCCGAGCCGGCGACGATGAAGGAGCCGGCGGGGAAGTCGATGCCCTCGGCGGTGAAGGGCTTTCTGGCGACCTTCATCGCGGCCGTCCGCACGCGGTAGCGGAACGTAATCATGTTGTTCGATCCGTGGTGGGCGACGGCGAGTCCCGCCGTGCCCGCGCCGGTGATCCGGCCGCGCACGCCGTCGACCTTCAACAGCGGCGCCGGCACGTCGAGGATGGCTCGGTCGCGTATTTCGCGCACGCTCACGTTGAACGCCCAGCCCATGCTCCATCCGCTGTCGTCGTACGTGCGGAGCGCGGGGTCGGGATAGTCCTGCTTCTCCAGCAGGTTCTTGGCCAGCCGCCAGTACGGCTGCCCGGCCTTGACGACGTACGAGCCGGCCGGGATGCTCGTGTCGCCTGCTTTGGCGTCGGACGTCGTCTGGCCGACCTCGATGCCCTGCACGCGCAGGATGCGGACGAGCTCGGCGGCTTTCGTCATGTCCCGCTGCACTGGAATCACGTAGCCGTGGGGCGGCTGATTGCGGCCCTGCTCGATCGAGTTGCGCGTCTTCGTATAGAAGTTCTCGACCACGAGATTCGGGAACATCGCCGTGAGCTGCAGTGCCGACAGGACGCCGGTCTGCATGTAGTTCGTGTTGTTGCGTCGGGTGAAGTTGGCCGGCATGCCGGGCGGCACCGGAATGCCGCGGTACCACTCGCGATCCTGCCCGCCGCCCCGGCCCGTGGGCACGCCGCCACGGCCACCGGGGCCGCCCGCGCGTCCTGGCGGCGGGGCCTGGCCGGCCGGGGGTGCGCCCCCGCGAGCGCCGCCGCGGCCCTGCGTCGGGTCGCCCGCGCCACCGGGGTCGCCGCCCCGGCCACCTGGATCGGCGCCCCGGCCACCTGGATCGCCGCCGCGACCGCCCGGATCGGCACCCCGGCCACCCGCCTCCGCGCCACGGCCGCCGGCGCCCCTGCCGCGACCCGCGCCATCGTTGCCCGACTGCGTCTCGTACATCTTCATCATCCCGTTGTGGTTATAGGCGATGGAGCCGAGGTAGCCGGGCGACCAGCCGTCCATGAACGCGTGGGTGTACACGCCGGGCATGCCCCACTTCGTCATCTGGGCCAGCTCCCAGTTCGAGAAGAACGGCAGCTCGGCAAAGAGCAGCGGATCGAGGTTCGGGTTCTGCGGGGGGCCGCCGCTGTAGGTGTACAGGAGCGTCAGCGATTCGTGCAGGTCGTGCATGATCGGCGGGTGCGCCGTGAAGTACCAGTCTGCGACGGCGCGCATCTGCGCCTGCGACAAGTTAATGTCGCGGTTGTTGTCGTGGTAGACGTACTTGCCCCAGTACGGCACGCCGCCACCGGCGCCCGGTGCGCCCGCGGCCGCCATGTCCAGTCCCCGGTAGAACCAGTCGACGTTGCGGTCGCGCCCGTCGGCGTCCGCCACGGGCGTCACGGAGACGTACACGTTGTCGCGGATCGCCGTGATGAACGGCGAGGTTTCCGTCGCCAGCCGGTACACGAGTTCCATCAGCATTTCTGACGGTCCGGTCTCGCCGCTGTGGAGGCCGCCCATCAGGTGGTACTGCGGCCTGGTCGTGGCGATGAGCTGCCGGATCTGGGCCTCGGACAGGCCGCGGGGATCGGCGACCTTGGCCAGGTTGTCGCGATTGAGCTGCAGGTTCTTGATGTTGGCTTCCGACGACACCCACACCACGACGAGCTCGCGGCCTTCGTCGGACCGGCCGATCGGCTCGACGCGCACGCGCGGCGTGGCCGCCGCCAGCGCCCGGTAGAACCGCAGGATGTCGGCGTAGTAGGTCAGCTTCTGAGGCGCCCCGATGTGGTAGCCCAGGACGTCCTTGGGCGTTGGCACGCCGGGGACTCGTGGCAGGTGGTCGACGAGCGGGCTGCCGAAGCGGGGGTCGCCGGTCCACTCGCGGTAGGCCTTCGCGAAGTCTTCGTCCTGCGTCTGCCTGGGGTCGCGCGTCTCCGTGACCCACTGCTGTGCAGGCATGGCCGCCGGCAGGACGCCAGGGACGAGGAGGGCGACGAGGACAAGCCAGAGACGAGGACGCAGGAAGCGGAGGGCGCTCATCGAATCAACTCCTTGAGGCTCAATAGCTTGTCAGCGACTAGCGTGTGCCGTTCGTATCCGGACAGGCACCCGGAAACCCGGCGAGGAAGGCTTGAGATCGGCATCCGTGGCACATAGAATCCCGCCGACACCGCGATGGTTCATTGGGACACGAAAGGGGTCCCCGCCCGCCCATGATTAGTGTCGCCGCGCTACGGATGCAGCAATTCGGCGTGCAATTCTATCAGGCTTCCCTCACGGCCAAGGACATCGACAAGCTCGTCCGGTTCGAGGTCCTGAGCTACGGAGAGCATGGTCCCCAGCCAGGCGTCCGCGGGACGGCGCGGCAGACCAAGGTCCGCTGGGACCTGCTCGAGCGGCGCATCGCGTCGAGCGAAAAGGCGTACCAGCGCCAGATCATCCGCAAGAAGATCGACGAGCTCGTGACCTACTACGAGCAGTGCCGGCAGGCGCGCGACCTGCCGTCGATTCCAGGCGCGGTCATCATCTCGTGCGACGAGCCGCTCAAGTTCGAGCCGATCGCCGGCGAGTCGTCGCTGGGCATCCTGAAAGTGCCGGAGCGCGAGGGTGTGCTCCGGGCGATTGACGGCCAGCACCGCCTGCTGGCGCTGCACGCGGGCATCGATCATTTTGGCGACGAGAACTTCACGGTGCCGGCCATCATCTTCGACCGGCTCCCGGAGGATCACATCGTCCAGATGTTCGTGACGATCAATGCCAAGCACACGCGCCTGAACGCGTCGCACCTCGTGTCGCTGTCGGGCCGCCAGCTCTATCGCGACGACAATCTGGCGGCCGCGCACGACGTCATTCGCGCGTTGAGCGAGCAGGAGGAGTCGCCGCTTCACGGCGACATCAAGCTGCTCGGCGTCGGACGGGGCCGCGTGGCGCAGGCGCCCCTCGCGCAGGAACTGAAGAAGCTGTTTGCGGCCGAGGCGTTCGGGCCCGGCCGCAAGGCCGCCGAATTCCGGGAGGAAGCCAAGCGCTTCTTCGTGAACTACTTCCGACAGGTCTCGGTCGTCTTTGGCGCGGCCTGGAACGGCCGGAAGTACAGCATCAAGACGGCGCCCGCCCTGCGCGCCTTCATTCGCGTGGCGCCTGATATCGTCCGACGCCTGGACCAGCAGCACGCCGACCGGTCGGACTTCCGCGCCATCGGCCGTGTGATCGCGCCCTGGGGCCGGCGGATCGGCGACCTGCGCTTCGAGACGGAGGGCGCCTGGAAGCGGTCCGGCTCGACCGTGGACCAGCTCGCCAAGGAGCTCAAGCTCGCTCTGCAGTACCCCGAAGGCGCGATTGTGTAAGTACGGTTTTCGGCGTCGGTTCCTCTGTAATCTTTGCGACAACCGGGGATTTCCTACACGCTGTCGACCCCAGCCTGGGGCGCCTTCCGCGTCGAAATGGCCGGAGTTCGAGTCGGCATGGCCCTTGCGTAGGGGGAAGGCGGGTCGCCTGAATTTGCGGCAAGTGCCGTGAAGAGCTGGGGAGCCAGGCAGCCCGCAAAGGCCCGCGCGTCGCGCGGGCCTTTCTTTTTTGTACGTAGGTAGAATCCCCCTGCGTGCCAGTCAGGCTGGGCATCGACACCGGCGGTACTTTCACCGACTTCGTCCGTTTCGGCCCGGACGGCCTCCTGGTCGACAAGGTCCGTTCGACCCCGGACGATCCGTCAAGAGCAATGAGGGGGTACGACCCCCTCATCACCCACGGATCCACGGTCGCCACCAATGCGGTCCTCGAGCGCAAGGGCGCGCGCGTGGGACTGGTCGTCACCGCCGGATTCGAGGACGTGATTCGAATCGGCCGTCAGACGCGGGCCGAGCTGTACAACATCTTCCTGCCCCTGCCGCGCCCCCTGGCCGATCCCGAACTGACCGTCGGGCTGGCCGAGCGCGTCGATCCCGACGGCAGCGTCCTCCTCGCTCCGGACGCGGCCGACGTCGGCCGCCTCGCGAGCGACCTCCGCGCGCGCGGCGCCGACGTGATCGCCGTCTGCTTTCTCCACTCCTACCGCAATCCCGCGCACGAGGCGGTCGTGGCCCGCCAGCTTCGCGACGCCGGCTGGATCGTGTCCGCGTCGCACGACGTCCTGCCCGAGTACCGCGAGTTCGAACGTTGGAGCACGACGGTCGTCAATGCCTACGTCACGCCCCTCATCGATCGCTACCTCACGGGTCTTGAAGCCGGCCTCGGCGCGGGACGACTGTCGATCATGCAATCGAACGGCGGATCGATCTCGGCCGCCGCCGCGCGGGCCCAGGCCGTCCGGACGGTGCTGTCCGGACCGGCCGCCGGGGTCGTCGGCGCCCGAGCCGTTGCCGAGGCCGCGGGGTTCCCCCGCGTCATCTCGTTCGACATGGGCGGCACGTCCACTGACGTGAGCCTGATCGACGGCGGCGTCGCGATGACCACCGAGTCGCGCATCGGCGACTTTCCGATCGGCCTCCCCGTGCTGGACATCCACACGGTGGGCGCGGGCGGGGGGTCGATCGCCTACACGGACAGCGGCGGCGCGCTGCGCGTCGGTCCGCGTAGCGCCGGCTCCACGCCCGGTCCAGTCTGCTATGGCACCGGGTCCGAACTCACGGTGACCGACGCGAATCTCCTCCTCGGCCGGCTGGATCCAGACTTCTTTCTCGGCGGCCGCATGGCCCTCGATCGCGCGCGCACCGAGGCGGTTGCCGCCGAGATGGCCGCCGTTCTCGAGCTCAACGTGCCCGACCTGGCCGAAGGCATCGTCCGCGTGGCCAACGCCAACATGGAGCGCGCGATTCGCGTCGTGTCCGTCGAGCGCGGACACGACCCGCGCCGGTTCGCCCTCCTGGCCTTCGGCGGCGCGGGTGGCATGCACGCGTGCGACATCGCCCGCCGCCTCGAGATCGGCACCGTGATCGTGCCCAGGCACGCGGGCGTGCTGTCGGCGCTCGGCATGCTCGTCGCCGACGTCCGGCGCGACTATTCCGCCAGCGTGCTCCGTCCGTCCAGCCGGCTCTCGACGTCCGACCTGACGCGCCGGTTCGCGCCGCTCGCCGACCGCGCGATGCGCGAGCTTCTGGCCGAGGGTTTTTCTCGCAACCGGATCGTCCTCGAGCGCCTCGTCGACGTCCGCTACGTCGGCCAGTCCTACGAGATCACGATTCCCTTTACGCCGGCCTACCGCCGCGATTTCGACCGGCGCCACGGCCGGCTGTACGGCTACGCGAATCCGGCCCGTCCGACTGAAGTGGTCGCCGTGCGCGTGGCCGCCCTCGGTCGCACGGACAAGCCGCGGCTGCCGCGCGCGCGCGTTGGCCGCGCGAGCGCGCCGCGACCCGCCGCCAGGCGGCCCGGGCGCTTTGCCGGTCGGGTCGTCTCCGTGTCGTTCTACCGGTGGCCGGACCTCGTACCGGGCGCTCAGGCCGCGGGACCGGCCGTCATCACCGGCGCCGAGGCGACCGTCGTCGTGCCGCCGGGCTGTCGGTTCCGCGTGGACGCGTTCGGCAACGTGCTCGCGACGGTTGGCGCCCGGTCGCGGGCCTCCAGAGGCGCCTCGCGATGAGCATCCACCCCATCGAGTTCGAGGTCTTCAAGAATCTCTTTCTCTCCATTGCGGAGGAGATGGGCGTCACGCTCTGCCGTACGGGCTTTTCGCCGAATATCAAGGAGCGGCTCGACTATTCCTGCGCCGTCTACGATGCGGCCGGCGAGACCATCGCCCAGGGCGACCACATGCCGGTCCACCTCGGCGCGATGCCGCTCTCGGTCCGCGCGGCCATCGAAAGCGGTCCCATGGATCGCGGCGACATCGTCATGCTGAACGATCCGTTTCACGGCGGCACCCACCTGCCGGACATCACGCTCGTGTCGCCCGTCTTCCTCGGACGCGAGCGGCGCCCGGCCTTCTACGTGGCCAACCGCGCGCACCACTCCGACGTCGGCGGCATGAGTCCGGGCTCGATGCCCGTGGCCCGCGAGATCTATCAGGAGGGCCTGATCCTCCCGCCCGTGCGGCTCGCGCGACGCGGCCGGATCGTGCCCGACATCATGAGGCTCCTCCTCGCCAACGTCCGGACGCCCGACGAGCGCGAAGGCGACCTCACCGCGCAGATTGCCGCGAACCGCGTCGCGGAAGCCCGGCTGCAGGGCATGGTCCAGGCCTACGGCCGGCCCCAGACGATGGCCTACGCCGCCGCACTGCAGGACTACACCGAGCGCGTCGTCCGGGCGGCGATCCGCAGGATTCCCGACGGCCACTACGAGTTCGAGGATGCGCTGGATGATGACGGCTTTCGCGAGACCCCCGTGCGGATCCGGGCCGCGATCGACGTCACGGGCGACCGCGCCCGGGTCGACTTCCGGGGATCCGATCCCGAGGTGGAGGGCAGCGTCAACGCGAATCTCGCCATCACGCTGTCGGCCTGCCTGTACGTCTTCCGCTGTCTGGTCGGCGACGACGTGCTGTACAACGCGGGCGTGTCCCGCCCGCTGACCGTCGTGGCGCCGGAGGGCACGATCGTCAACGCGCGGCGTCCGTCGGCCGTGGCCGGGGCAACGTCGAGACGTCGCAGCGGATTACCGACGTGGTGTTCGGCGCGCTCGCACGGGCCGTGCCGGACCGCGTGCCCGCGGCCAGCCAGGGCACGATGAACAACGTCACGTTCGGCGGAACCGATCCCCGGACGGGCCGACGGTTCGCGTACTACGAGACGCTCGGCGGCGGCATGGGCGGTCGCCGCGGCCTGCCGGGGTTGAGCGGCGTGCACACCCACATGAGCAACACGCGCAACACGCCGGTCGAAGCCATCGAGCACGACCTGCCGATTCGCATCCTCCAGTACCGCCTGCGCCGGGACAGCGCCGGCGCCGGCCGGTATCCCGGCGGCGAAGGACTCGTGCGCGAATACGAGCTTCTGGCGGACGCGTCCGTCACAGTCCTGTCGGAGCGCCGCCAGCGGGCGCCGTACGGCCTCGGGGGCGGCGCCTCCGGCGGCCGGGGCCGCAACACCCTGATTCGCGACGGCCGCGAGCAGGCGCTCGCCGGCAAGGTCCAGCTCCAGCTCAAGAAGGGCGACCGGCTCCGGATCGACACACCAGGGGGTGGAGGGTATGGCGGCGCTGACCTTCTGGCGTGACGCGGACCGGGCCGCGCGCCGGGCGCTCGTGGCGGCCTCGCTCGGGTGGATGCTCGACGCCTTCGACGTGATGCTCTACGCGCTCGTGCTCACGTCCGTGCGCGAGGATCTGCAGCTGACAGCGGAAGTGGCGGGCGGCCTGCAGTCGCTCACGCTCCTCGCGTCGGCCGTGGGCGGCGTCGCGTTCGGCGTGCTGGCCGACCGCTGGGGCCGCACGCGGGCGCTGATGCTGAGCGTGATGCTGTACTCGATCTTCACGGCCGCCTGCGGACTGGCGCAGACGGCGGCGCAGCTGGCCGTGTTTCGGATCGGCCTCGGTCTCGGGTTTGGCGGCGAGTGGGCGAGCGGCGCGGCGCTCGTCTCGGAAACCTGGCCGGCCCGCCATCGCGGGAAGGCGCTCGGGTTGATGCAGAGCACGTGGGCCATCGGCTACGGCCTGGCCGCCCTCGTCGCCTGGCTCGTGCAGGACGTCCTGGGCTTCGGCTGGCGCACGGTCTTCTTTGTCGGCGTCCTGCCCGCGTTCTATGTGTTCTGGGTGCGGCGTCGCGTCGAGGAACCGCGCGTGTGGCAGGAGGCCCGCCGGCGGCCCGAGCGCATCCCCGTCAGACAGGCCCTCGGCGGCGCGATGCTGGGCGTGACCGCCGCCGTCACGCTCATGAACGCCTGCACGATGTTCGCCTGGTGGGGCTTCAACACGTGGCTGCCGTCGTACCTTCGCCAGCCGCTCGAGACGGGCGGCGCGGGCCTGTCGAGCGCGCGCATGTACTGGTTCATCATCGCCATGCAGGTCGGCATGTGGTTCGGCTACGTGACGTTCGGATTCGTGAGCGATCGGATCGGACGCCGGCGAACCTACGTCGCCTATCTCCTCACGGCCGCCGCCTGCGTCTTCGCGTACACGTCGACCCGGTCCGAGATGGCGCTGCTCGTGCTCGGCCCCATCACGGCGTTTTTTGCCACCGGGTTCTTCAGCGGGTTTGGCGCCGTGACGGCGGAGCTGTATCCGACGGATGTGCGTGCCACGCTGCAGGGCCTGACGTATAACATTGGGCGCGTGGCCAGCGCCGCCGCGCCGTACGCGGTCGGCGGCCTGTCCGCCACTCAGGGCTACGCCGCGGCGCTGTCCGTCACGGCCGCCGCGTACCTTGTCGCCGCGGCATTCTGGGTGTTCATACCCGAGACGAAAGGCCGGGCGGTGGCCTGATGACGAGACTCGTGGCCGGGATCGTCGGCGTCGCGCTCGCAGGCGCGGCCGCGTCCGGCTGCCTCGTCCTCGCGCTCGACCGCTTCTACGAGGAGCCGGCGATCGTCTTCGACGAGCGGCTGCTGGGCAGCTGGCGGGACGCGGACGACAACGTGACGGTGACCATCGAGCGCAGCGACTGGCGCGCCTATCGCGTCCACTACGTGCATCCCATCGACACGCGGGTGCTGTCGGCCTATCTCTTCAAGGTCGGCGACGCGCTGTTTCTCGATCTCTCGCCGCTCCGCGGCGAGGATCCGGGCCCGTTCCTGCTGCCCGCGCACACGGTGCTCAGCGTGACGATTGCCGCCGGCGAGGTGTCGGTGCGTCCGCTCGACTACGACTGGTTTGCCGAGGCGCTGGCGAAGAAGACGCTGACGGCCACGCTCCGCGCCTTCCGAGGCGAGCGCAACCAGGTCGTGCTCGGCGCCGAGCGCCCCGTGCTCGTCCGCTGGCTCTCGACGCGACCGGCGAAGGACCCAGCCTTCGGCGCCGCCGCCGTCTTTCGCAAGAACTAATCCCGGTTTGCCGTTGGGCTGACGCAGGTCTTGCCCTTCCATCGCTCGACCGCCCGCCCCGGCGCTCATGGCCGGGCGCGCCGGGCACCGCCGGGCTGGCGACCTACGACCCGCCGCCACACGGCGCCAGCTCGACTGCAAACTGGGATCAGGGTCTGGTGATGCGCGTCACCATGCCCATGACGTAGTGCAACGTGACGCGATCGCCGGGCTGCAGGTCGCGCGGCACGGCATCGTCGCCGACGCGCGCGTGGCGCAGTTCCTGTTCGGGATCTTCGGGATCCTGCCAGAAGACATCGAGCGACACCTGCCCGTGAATCGAAATCGGCTGAATGCGGTGGACCACGCCCTGGCGGGTGCCCTTCAGCATGGCGGCTCGACCGATGATCGCACGGGACGGCGCCCCTAGCGCGTGATGCTGTAAGCGTGCAGGGCGTCCTGCTCGCGCAGGTACAGGCGCCCGCCCGCAATCACCGGGTGCGACCAGCTCGGCCGGCTGACCCCGGGAATCGGGAACGCACTCCGGAGGGTGTATCGCTCGGGCGTGGCTTCGATGAGCGCCATGACGCCGCTCTCGTACCGGAAGTACAGCAGTCCCTCGGCCGCCGTGACGGCCGCCGAGCCCGATCCGGGGCCGCGCACGCGGCCCCAGGGCAGCTTGCCCGTCGTGAGTTCGAGGGCGAACGGGAAGCCCTGGCTCTGTCCATGCCCGCCGTAGACGTAGCCGTTGAGGAGCACGAAGCCGCCGTGGTGGTTCTGCAGCGACCCCGGGCCCAGGAAGTACCGCTCGCGCGCCGTGACGCGCCCCTCGGGCGCGGACGAGAGTTCGAGCAGCACCGACCCCGTGTCGTAGCTCGTCGACGCGAACACGTAGTTCTCGTGCACGATCGGCGTCGAGATGTTCGCGATGTTGTTCGCCACGCGGTTGTAGCCCCACATGAACCAGCCGTCGGCCGCCCGGTAGCTGACGATGCCCCGGCCCATGAGCTGCACGTACTGCTTCACTCCGCCGCCGTTCGAAACGACGATGGAGGAGTAGCCGGCGCCGTCGGCGCCCTGCGAGCCCAGACGCGGCAGCACCGTCCCGCGCCAGATCTCTTTTCCGGTGGCCTTCTCCATCACGGCCAGGGCCGCCTTGGGCCCGCCTGGAGTGACCACGACGCGGTCGCCGTCGATGAGCGGAGACTCGGAGAACATCCAGCCTGACATCATCCGCGCGCCGAAATCGCGCGGCATGGCCTTCCGCCACCGTTCTTTGCCCGTGGCGGTCTCGAGGCAAACGAGGTCGCCGTCGGTGTCGATCGTCCACAGGAGATCGCCGTCGACCGTCGGCGTGCTGCGCGACCCGCCGAGGTCGCCGTCGTCGTGCCGGCTGCCGACGCGTGTGGCCCACAGCCGCTTGCCGGTCTGTTCGTCGAGCGCGATGACGTGCTGGCCGTCCCGAAGGTCGCCCAAGGTGAAGATGCGGCCGCCCGCAACCGAGACGCTGGAAAAGCCAGCGCCCAGGCCGGTCGTGGTCCAGACTCGCGGAGGACCGGCGTCGGGCCAGCGCGTGAGGAGCCCCGTTTCGGACGAGATGCCGTTGCGCTGGGGGCCCCGCCACTGCGGCCAGTGGCCGCCGGCGGCGCTCTTCGAGGCTCGCGTCTCCGGCGACGAGAACGCCGCGATCGCGACGGCACAAATCAGGAACCGGACAGCACGCATGCAATCCTCCGGGAACAGCACTATTATCGACGAGGGGAGCGCTACCGTGTTCCGACTGGCCCACGCTCGGCGGAGTCTTGCGGTCGCAGCGGGTGCCGTGCTCTGGCTGTCCACGTTCGGACACGCGGGTGCCCGTGCCCAGGACCCGCTCCCGTCGGGCGCCGACATCATCGCGCGCCATGTCGCCGCAATGGGGGGCGAGGCCGCGTGGAAGGCCGTCAAGTCGATGCACGCCACCGGCACGTTCACGCTCACCGCGCAGGGTCTCAGCGGGGCGTTCGACCTGCAGGCGTCGCGCCCGGCGCGCCTGCGCATGCGCATCACGATCGAGGGCATCGGCCGCATCGAGACCGGATACGACGGCAAGATCGGCTGGACCCTCGATCCGGTCGCCGGGCCGTCGGTGCTCAAGGACCGCGAGCTGACCGAGCTGGCCGACGACGCCTATTTCGACGGCGGGTTGTACGGTCCCGACCACATCAGGGACTTCACGCCGGTCGGACGCGAGCAGTTCGCGCGCAAGGCCGCCTACAAGGTGAAAGTCGTGCTGCGGTCCGGCACGGAACAGTTCGATTTTTTCGACGTCGGCACGGGTCTCCTGCTCGGATTCGAAGGCACGCGCGCCACGCCGATGGGGAACGTGCCGACAACCGAAGTCCTCGATGAGTACAAGGATTTTCGCGGCGTCAGGATGCCGACCGTCCTCACGCAGCGCGCCCTTGGATTCGAGGCCTCGATTCGCCTGGCGTCGATCGAGTTCGACACCGTGCCGGCGGACGCCTTCGAACTGCCGCCCGCCATCAAGGCGCTCATCAAGTCACGCCAGTGATCGCGCGGACGCTCGTCGCCGTTCTTCTGTTCGCCTCCGCGGCCGGGGCGGTGGCGACGTCGCCGCCGCAGGAGGCGGGCGGCAGCCTGGCGCTCGCCGTGGCCAGCTTCGAGGACGTCTGGCAGACGATCAACGACACCTTCTACGACCCCAGCTTTGGAGGCGTCGACTGGCCGGCCGTGCGGGGCGAGCTCCTGCCGCGCGCCCGGGCGGCGCGCACGGTCGAGGAGGTGCGGTCGGTGACTCGCGAGATGATCGGTCGGCTCGGCCGATCGCACTTCGAGCTTCTGACCGACGCGACCGCCCTGCCCGGACCGGCCACCGTGCCCGTGGACATCCGCATCCTCCAGGCGGAAGTGGTCGTGACGCGCGTGCCTCTGGACAGCCCTGCCGCCCGCGCCGGGCTCAACCCGGGACAGGTCATCCTGGAGGTGGACGGCGTCCCGGCCTCGTCCTGGCGGCCGGCCGCCCGGACGTCCGACGAGCGTCAGCGCGACCAACGCCATTGGGAGGCCGCGTATCGGGCGCTGCACGGCCGCGAGGGAACGCGCGCCGATCTTCGCGTGCGCGAGCCGGGCGGGTCGGAGCGCCGCCTCGTGGTGCCGCGCGACACGGGGTCGGCCGACCTGCTGCGTTTCGGCAATGTCGTCCTCCGCACCCCGCGGCTGGAGGTCACGCGCGAGGCCACGCGGCGCGGCCGCACCGTTGGCCTGCTGGCGTTCGGTCTCTGGATGACGTCGATCAGCGAGTCGCTCGATCGGGCCATCGACGAGTTCCGGGAGGCCGACGGGTTGATCATCGACCTCCGCGGCAATCTCGGCGGGCTGATGGGCATGGTGTCCGGTCTGTCGGGACACCTGATGGCCGAGCCCGTGGTGCTCGGCACGATGCGGACCCGCGCCGCGCCGACGCTCGAACTCAAGGTCAACCCGCGACTGTCGACGGCCGACGGCCGGCGCGTCGCGCCGTTTGCCGGTCCCGTGGCGATTCTGGTCGACGAGCAGTCGGCGAGCACGTCCGAGATTTTCGCGGGCGCGCTGCAGGGTCTCGGCCGCGCGCGCGTGTTCGGGCAGCGGACGATGGGGCAGGCGCTGCCGGCGTCCACGCGAACGCTGCCGAATGGCGACGTGTTGCTGCACGCCGTGGGCGACTTCGTCACGCCGGGGGGCCGGCATGTGGAAGGCGCCGGCGTCGTGCCGGACGAACTGGTGCCGTTGTCGATCGCCGCGCTGGCCTCGGGCCGCGACGCGATGCTCGAGGCGGCCCTGGCCTGGATTGACCGGACCGGGTCGTTGTTGTTATGCTCCGGTGACCTGCAAGGCACGCAATCCCTTCCGCGTTGGGTCGCGCCTCTCATGCGCCCCTGAAGCATGCCCGCCCTCAGCATCGAGGCCGGGTCGCGCGAAGATCGACCGGAAGTTCCGTCGGGAGTCTTTGAATGGACGAGCGCCCGCTGCGTCTCGGCGACATAGTCGATGACTACTGTCCCCGGGAGCGACGCATAACGAACCACGCGATCGTCGCGCTCGTCGGCGACGAGATTCGCCAGACCCGATGCACCACGTGCGAGGTCGAGCACGCCTACAAGGAGGCCAAGGTGCCCCGCCGCATGCCGACGCTCGCCAGGGCCGGTTCCGGCGGCGACCCGCCGCCGGCCGACACCGCCGCGGGACAGCTCGTGCCGCGCGCGGCGACCGCGAAGACGGAGCTCCTCCCGGAGTCCGACGCCGCCACGAACGGCGCGGGCCAGCCGGCATCGAACGGACCCGAGGCAGCCGATCGGGTGGACGAACCGCCCTCAGCCACCACCGATACGCAACGGGACGTGGATGGCTGGCTGGCGCATCGACCGCTGATCCGGGCGACGCTGCCGCGCGTCGATGGCGAGCCGCCCGTGCCGCGGCCGATTCCCGAGTTCACCATGCACAAGCTTTCCTCGCACGGCCGCGCGTTTCGACACGGGCACGGGCGGCAGGGTGGCAACGGCCAGTCCCCGAACGGCTTCGGCGGTCCCGACCGCCACGGCAACGGCCCCGCGCATCCCGGTCCGGGCGGCGGGCGGCGACGCCGGCGCCGGGGCGGCCGCCACAAGCGTCCTCGATAGCCGTTCCTCGTTCATGTCCGCCCAGACGCTCGCCGGCAAGGTTGGCCTCGTCGTCGGCGTGGCGAACAAGCGCTCGCTCGCCTGGGCCATTGCCGCCGCCGCCGCGGCCGACGGCGCGTCGCTCGCGGTGACCTATCAGGGCGACCGGCTCGAAGAGAACGTCCGCGAGCTGGCGGCCGCGCTGCCAGACCCCCTCATCGCGCCCTGCGACGTCACGCGCGACGGCGACATGGACGCCGTGTGTGCGGCCATCGACGCGCGCTTCGGCGGTCTGGACTTCCTGGTGCACGGCGCGGCCTACGCGCTGCGTGAGGATCTGGCGCGGCCGTTCATCGAGACGTCGCGGGAGGGCTTCGGCGTCGCGCTCGACGTGAGCGCGTATTCCCTGATTGCCCTGGCGCGCCGGGCGGCGCCGCTGATGGAACGGCGCGGCGGCGGCAGCATCCTCACGCTCACCTACCTCGGCAGCCAGCGCGTGTTTCCGAACTACAACATCATGGGCGTCGCCAAGGCCGCGCTCGAGGCGTCGGTCCGCTATCTCGCCTCGGAACTCGGACCCCGGCAGATCCGCGTGAACGCCATCTCGGCCGGTCCGGTGAAGACGCTCGCGGCGTCGGGCGTCGCGGGCTTTTCCGGCATCCTGCAGGTCTACCGGGAGCGCGCGCCGCTTCGTCGGACGGTTGACGGCGCCGACGTGGCCGGCGCGGCGCTCTTCCTCCTCGGTCCCGCGGGCCGCGCGGTCACCGGCGAAGTGCTGATGGTGGACGGGGGCTTTCACGTGATGGGGCAGTGAGGCCACGGGGCCGCGTGGCCATGCGGAGTTTCCAGGTAAGCTATCGCGTCGCTTGTCAGGAGTAGACGTTGCCGTATCGCGCTCCCGGGTCGCCGGCCCGCGGCCCTCGCCAGTACCTCACGGGTCGTCCGATCACCTATTACCGGCCGACGGGGCACGCGGCCATCCGCACGCTGATTGACGACGGCTTTCAGGCGTTCAACGCCGGACGGCTGGCCGAAGCCTGTCACATCTTCACGGACAAGATGCTCAGCCCGAAGGAGCACACGACGATCGGGCTGACCATCGCCGGCGCGATGACGCCGGCGGGCCTGGGCGGCTGCGTGATCGAGATGATGGAGCGCGGGCTGGTCGACTTCATCATTTCGACCGGCGCCAATCTCTATCACGACCTCCATTACGCGCTGAACTTCACGCTGCGGCGCGGATCGCCCTTTCTGGACGACCGCGATTTGTACGCCGCCGGCGTCATCCGCATCTACGACGTGCTCTTCCCGGCGAAGGTCCTGCTCGAGACGGACGCGTACATCCGGGCGTTCCTCAATCGGGCGGGCCTCGATGGCCCGGTATCGAGCGCCGAGTTCCACTACCGGCTGGGCCAGGACCTCCGGAAGGCGCGGCCTGGCTGCGAGGCCCATTCCGTCGTCGCGCGCGCCGCGAAGCTCGGCGTGCCGCTCTACACGTCGTCACCGGGCGACAGCTCGATCGGGATGAACATCGCCTGGCACGAGCTCATGACGGGCAGCCGGCTCATGATCGATCCCAACCTCGACGTGAACGAGGTCTGCGCGATCATCCTGGCCGGCCGGAAGAACGGCTGCGTCATCCTGGGCGGCGGATCGCCGAAGAACTTCTACCTCCAGGGGCAGCCCACGTTGTGGGAGGTGTACGGCATCCCCAAGGGCGGCAACGACTACTTCATTCAGTTCACGACCGACCAGGTTGTCTGGGGCGGGCTGTCGGGCGCCACGCCGTCGGAGGCGGTGAGCTGGGGCAAGGTCAATCCCGGCGTTCTTCCCGATACGGTGGTCGCCTACAGCGACTCGACGATCGCGTTTCCGCTCTTCTGTGAATATGCCGTCGGCAGCCGGCACGGCCGGCGGAAGCGGAAGGCGCTGTACCATCGGCGTGAAGCGCTCGTGGCGGAGCTTCGCCGGCAGGGCCGGGCCGCGGACGCCAGACGCCGGAAGCGGCGCTCGCGCACGTAGCCCGGCGTGGAGGCGGGGACGTCGGGGAGGGCGGAGGGCGGAGGGCGGAGGGCGGAGGATCGATGCGCACGCTTGCCGAGGCGCTCCAACCGATTGCCGCCGGCCTGGCCGGCGCGCCGCGCGTCTATGCCGACGCCAACCTGCCGGCCGGGGCGGTGGTGGCGATGCGCCACGAACTCGGCTGGGACGTGCTCTTCGTGGTCGAGCACGACGACCTGCGGCGCGCGCGCGATACGGATCACTTCCGTCTGGCTCGCGAATTCGGCCGGACGCTCGTCACGCTCGATCGGGACTTCGCCGATGAACGTCGCTTTCCACCGGCGGAAAGCCCTGGCGTGGTGATCTGCTCCGCCCCGGACGAGTCCGCGCTGGTCACACTGCTGCGCCACGTCGATCGCACGCTGCGCGCCGACGGCGTGCCGGCGCCGCTTCGCGGCCGGGTGATTGCGCTGACATGGCCCGGTCCGTTCTAGCCGGCGCGTCGCTCGTCCTTCCCGATCGGCTGGCCGAGGGGCACACGCTCGTCATCGAGGACGGGCGGATTGCGGAGATTGTCGCCGGGCCGCGGGCGGCATCGCCAGGCGAGCACCGTGTGGACGCGCGCGGCTGCCTCGTCGTGCCGGGGTTCATCGACGTCCACGTCCATGGTGCGGCGGGGTCGGACGTCCTGGACGGGCCGGCCGCGCTCGCCGACGTTGCCCGCGCGCTGCCGCGATGGGGCGTGACCGCGTTCTGTCCGACGTCCGTGGCCTGCGCGCCCGCCGTGCTCGACCGGTTTCTCGAAGCGGTGGGCCGGCGACGGGCTCGCCCGGCGGAGGGCGCGCGCGTGCTGCCCGCGCATCTCGAGAGCAACTTCATCAACCCGGAGTTTCGCGGCGCGCAGCCGGCTGCCTGCCTGCGGCGGCCCGCCGCGCCGCGCCGCGACGATGAGGCGTTTTCCGGCGCGGACATCCTCGCGGTGATCGATCGCCGCCGGAGCGACGTGGGCGTCGTCACGCTGGCGCCTGAAATCGACGGCGGGCTCGACCTCACCCGGTCGCTCGTCGCCGCCGGTCTGCGCGTGTCGATGGGGCACTCCGGCGCGTCGTTCGACGAGGCGCAGGCCGCCATCGCCGCGGGCGCGCGCCGGGCGACGCATCTCTTCAACCGCATGCGGCCCATGGCGCACCGCGACCCGGGCCTGGCCGGCGCGGTCCTCGCGTCCGAGGACGTCGCGGCCGAGCTCATCTGCGACGGCGTGCACGTGCATCCGGCCGTCCTGCGCGTGGCCTGCGCGGCCAAGGATCCGTCGCGCGTGATGGCCATCACCGATGGGACCGCCGGATCCGGTCTCCCTCCTGGCGCCCGCGCGACGCTCGGTGGACAGCCGATCACGGTCGGTGATGTCGCGCGGCTCGCCGACGGCACGATGGCTGGCAGCGTCGCCACGATGGACCGCGTGTTCCGCTGCCTCACCGGCGACTGCGGCTTCGACGTCGTGCAGGCGGCTCACATGACGTCGACCACTCCGGCGCGCGAGCTGGGGCTGCTCGGCCATGGCGTCATTGCCGTCGGGGCCGCGGCGGACCTGGTGGTCCTGGACGCCCGCCTCGAGGTCGTTTCGACCTGGATTGACGGCGTGGCTCGTTTCGACAGGACGGGCGCGGCCGCACCTGGATCTTGATGCTGGAACCCCGAGCTCGGGTCCCTCCGGCTCCCGCCTCCGGAACCTCGGGCCTCCGGTACCCGTCATGACAAAACGTGCCCCGCCCGTTTCAGGCTGCCTCGCTTGGCGCTCTCGCGCTGGCTCTGCAGGCGTGCGCCGTGAACATCGATCACGAGGGTCACATCGAGCGTGAGGAAAAGCGCTTCGCCGTCAACGGACAGGCGGACGTGCACCTCTACACGTTCGACGGGCAGGTCGAGGTGCGGTCCTGGGACCGGGCGGAAGTGCTGGTCGAGGTCGAGAAGCGGGGCCAGGACAAGGACGCCGTGTCCCGGATCCAGGTTCAGGCCGATCGGAAGGGCAACCGCATCCAGGTCGAGGCGCGTCATCCGGGCGGGCGAACGGTGTTCGTCGGCTTCGGCGCGTTCCGATCGCCCAGTGCCAGGCTGCTCGCGACCGTGCCGCGCAAGGTCAACCTCGTCGTGCGGTCGGGCGACGGCTCGGTCGTCGCCGAGCGGATTGACGGTCGGCTCGAACTCCGCACGGGGGACGGATCGATTCGCGCGATCGAGGTTTCGGGCGAGCTCCTGGCGGAGACCGGCGACGGCAGCATTCAGCTCGAGGACGTGACGGGACGCATCGAGGCGCGCACGGGCGACGGCAGCCTGCGGATTTCCGGCAGCCCGTCGGTCCTGCGCGCGCGCTCGGGCGACGGGTCGATCGTCTTGCGCATCCGTCAGGGCGCGGTGATGACCGACGACTGGCTGGTGGCCACGGGCGACGGATCCGTGTCGATCGAACTGCCCGACGGGTTCAACGCCGAGATCGAAGCCGACCCCGGCTCGGGCGGCCGCGCGCGGAGCGAACTCGTGCTGACGAACGCCTCGGGCGGCACGCGCGAGCATCGCACGCTGCGAGGCCGGCTCGGATCGGGCGGGCGCCTGCTGACGATTCGCACGGGCGACGGCACGATCCGGCTCCTGCGCTACTGAACGCGCTCTCAGGTGCCATCCGGGACGAGCTCACTCCAGCCGCGCTAACGTGCCCGCGGGCGGCCGCCATCGACGAGGCCGGCCCGCCGGAACGCGACGTCGCGCTCGCGGCACTTGCTGCAGCGGCCGCACGGGTCGTCGCCCTGTGCCGGGTTCATGCAGGACAGCGTGAGCTCGAGCGGCACGCCCAGCTCCAGGCCGAGCGCGATGACATCGTCCTTGTGGAGCCCGGCGAGCGGCGCGGCGATCGCGATCGGCCACCCGAGACCGAGTGACAGCGCGCGCTCCATGGCCGCGAAGAACTCCGGCGTCGCATCGGGAAACGGGTTGCCCGCAAGCGGCCCGAGCACGAGCCGCGACACCCGGTGCCGGGCGCACCAGACGGCGGCTTTCGACGCGAGCACGACGTTCCGGCCCTCGAGATACACGTCCTCGTCCGGCGTGTCGTAGGCGGGAGGCCGGCCCTCGAGCGCCCAATGCGTGCCGGGAAAGACGTCCCGCATGTCCGCCGTCAGCGTGGTCACCGGCTCGACCCGGGTCGCAAACGGGGCCCGGGCCATCAGACGCTCGATGGCGCGCGCTTCCGCGTCCTCCCACGCCAGCCCGGCGCGCACGTGGATGGGCCAGACGGGCGCGTGCTCGCGGCGCTCCAGCGCGACGAGCACCGCACTGTCGAGGCCGCCGGAAAACAGCACAGCGGACGGGGTCGTACCTCGATCTGTGGAAAACTCAGGGGACATCGGTTGTCAAAGTCCCCTGAGTTTTCCACAGATCGAGGTACGACCCCCGATAACCCCTATACACTCGAACCTATGTACCTGGTCACCAAGCGCATCGATTTCTGCTACGGCCACCGGCTGCTCGACTACGACGGAGTGTGCAAGCACCCCCACGGTCACAACGCCGTCGTCGAGGTCGACGTGCGCACCGATCGCCTCGATCGTCGCAACATGGTGGCCGATTTTTCGGACATCAAGCGCCTGGTCAAGGGCTGGATCGACCGCGAGCTGGATCACAAGATGATCCTGCGCTCGGACGACCCGCTGGTCGCGCCGCTCGAAGCGCTGGGCGAGCCCGTGTTCAAGCTGGAGAGCAACCCGACCGTCGAGCGCATCGCCAAGCTGATCTACGACATGGCGCGCGACCAGGGTCTCGACGTCGTCGCCGTCCGCGTCTGGGAGACGCCGACGTCTTTGGCGGAGTACAGGAATTAGGGGGACGTACCTCGACCTGTGGAAAACTCAGGGGACGTTGAGTGCCGATGTCCCCTGCGTTTTCCACAGATCGAGGTACGTCCCCCTACCAGATCGTTGCCACGATCCACGTGACAAGGAACGCGATTGACAGCGGCAGCAGCGCGCCCACGGCCGCCCACTTCTTGCTGAGCGTCTCCTTGTAGATCGTGATGATCGTCGTCGCGCACGGATTGTGCAGGAGCGAGAACAGCATCAGATTCACGGCCGTGAGCAGCGTCCAGCCGTGCGTGTCGACGAGCACCGTCTTGAGATCGGCAAAGGACGAGAGCTCGGTCATCTGGCCGGTCCCCATATACACCATCAGCATCGTCGGCACGACGATCTCGTTGGCCGGAATGGCGATGATGTAGGCGAGGAGGACGACGCCGTCGAGGCCGATGGCCGTGCCCAGCGGATTGAGAAAGTTGGCCGTGTGCTGGGCCAGGCTCGTGCCGCCCGCCGTGATGTTGCCGAGGATCCAGATGACGGCGCCGGCCGGCGCGGCCGTCAGCACGGCGCGCCAGAGGACGAACAGCGTCCGATCGATCAATGACGTGTAGAGGATGCGCATCACGCCCGGCCGCCGGTACGGCGGCAGTTCCAGCGTGAACGCCGACGCCTCGCCTCGCAGCACGGTGCGCGACAGCCCCCACGACACGGCCAGCGTGAAGATGACGCCGATCCCGACGATGCCGACGACGGCGCCGGCGGCGGCAATGGAGGTGAAAACCCCGGAGAACTGCGCGCCCACGAAGATCGTGGCCAGCATGATCAACGTCGGAAACCGGCCGTTGCACGGCACGAAGTTGTTCGTGAGGATGGCCACCAGGCGCTCGCGCGGCGAGTTGATGACGCGCGTGGCAATGACGCCCGCCGCGTTACAGCCGAAGCCCATCGCCATCGTCAGCGCCTGCTTGCCGTGCGCCCCCGCCCGCCGGAAGAGAAAATCGAGGTTGAAGGCGACCCGCGGCAGGTAGCCGAGGTCCTCGAGCATGGTGAAGAGCGGGAAGAAGATGGCCATCGGCGGCAGCATGACGCTCACGACCCAGGCAAGGCCCTTGTACACGCCATGCCACACGAAGCCGGTGACCCACCACGGCAGCCCCAGTGCCGTGAAGAGTCCGGCCCCCTGATCCTCGATCCAGAAAAGCAGCGACGCCAGGAGCGCCGACGGCACGTTGGCGCCGGCAACCGTGATCCAGAACACGGCTGCCAGGAGCAGAGCCATGATCGGCAGGCCCAGCACCGGGGACGTCACGATGCGGTCGACGCGCTGATCGAAATCCAGCCGGCGGTCCGCCACCTGCCGCGCGGCCCGTCGGGCCACGCGCGTGGCCTCGGTGAAGATGGACCGGACCGCTTCGTCGCGGAACCCGGATCGAAGCGTCTCGCGCAGCGCCGCGGCGCGCTGGATGACGACGTCGGCGGCGACCCGCGACGTCACTGCGCCCCCTCCAGCGCGATCTTGCGGCTGAAGCGCTCCGCGCCATGCTGCTGCTCGGCGGCGAGCGTGGCCAGCCGGCCAGTCCGCAGCGCGTCTTCCACCTGAGCGTCCCCGTCGAGCAGCCGGATCGCAATCCAGCGGGCATTCGGCACGCCGGGCGCCGCCGCCTCGATGAGCGGCACGAGCTGGCTCACGGCACGCTGAAACTCGGGCGTGCCCGTCACGCGCGCGGGCTTCGTTGTCGTGGCGCCAGAGGCGACGCCGTCGATCGCTTCGAGGAGCGCATGCAGCCCGTCGCCCGTACGGGCGACCACGCCGACGGCAGGGACGCCGAGATCGCGGGAGAGCCTCCGGACGTCCACGTCGATGCTCTTGCGCCGGGCCTCGTCCATGAGGTTCACGGCCACAACCGCGCGGTCCGTGATCTCGAGCACCTGCAGGACCAGGTTCAGGTTGCGCTCGAGGGCGGTGGCGTCTACAACCACGACGGTGACGTCAGGCCGCCCGAACAGCAGAAAGTCGCGGGCCACCTCCTCGTCGTGCGAGGCGGACAGGAGCGAGTACGTGCCGGGCAGGTCGACCAGCTTGTAGCGGACCTTGTTGAACTCGAAGCCGCCTTCGGCACGCGTCACCGTCTTGCCCGGCCAGTTGCCCGTGTGCTGGCGGAGGCCGGTCAGCGCGTTGAAGAGCGTGGACTTGCCGGTATTCGGGTTGCCGGCCAGCGCCACGACCCTGTCGAAGCGATCGAGCTTCACGCCCATCCGTTCGAGTTCGGCGGTGGCGGCGCAGGAATCGCAGGCGTGGGTTGTCATGTCCGCGCCTCCGCGTCCGTGGTCGGCTCGGGGCGCACCAGGATCTGCGCGGCCTGATCGCGCCGGAGCGCGACGAGCGTGCCGCGCACGTCGTACGCGCGCGGATCGCCGGCAAACGTCCTGAGAAACGGCCGGACCGACGCCCCGGCCGTGAAGCCGAGGTCCATCAGCCGGCGCCGGCTGAAGCCCTGGCAGGCTTCGTCCAGCGCGATGACTTCCGCGCGATGGTCGTTGGCGAGGTCCGACAGCCGGACGACGCCGGCTTCGAGGGCGGCGTCGGGCGTGGGGCCGAGGAACACGTTGGCCGCGACCGCCGGCGCGAGCTTGAACTCGTGCTCGCCGTCGCTCAGCACGAGGCGCGTCGGCGTGGATTCGATCACGCGCACGCGCTGGCCGACGCGGAGGCCTTCGGCCACGATCTGCGCGTAGGAGATCTCGGGCTCGTCCTCGAGGTGCAGGATGCGGCCCGTGACGTCGGCGGGCCACGACGTGGCCGGCACGCCCTCGGCCGGCGGCACCGCGCCGTCGCGCGTGGGAATGGGATCGCCATGCGGGTCGTGCGTCGGGTGACCGAGCGAGGCCGAGAGCCGATCGGCCGCCGCCGGCGACAGCGTGTGCTCGCGCCGTTCGGCGGCCGCGTGCACGTCGCGGAGCGGCAGCCGGGCCTCGTCGGCGAAGTAGCGTTCGAGCAGCCGGTGCGCGCGGACGATCTGGAGCGCGAGCCGCTTGCCGTCGGCGGTGAGCTGAAACTCCTGGCCCTGTGGGACGAGGAGACCCTGCGCCTGCATCCGTCCCACGAGGCTCACGACGTGGCGGTCCGCCAGCCGGATGGCGCCCGCGAGCGAGGACAGCGTCGCGTGCCGGCCGCGGTACTCCTGCTCGAACAGGTGCTTCAGCGCGTCTTCGAGCTGGCGCCGCTCGCGGGCGGGCCGCGTCGTGACGCGCCAGATCAGGAAGAACGCGGCGCCCGCGAGGGCCACGAGGATGGCTCCGGTCCAGCCCAACTTCAAACCTCCGTCACGACCAGATCCCGGGGGATGGCGTGAGATTTTGAATCATCAAAATAATAGGCCCGCGGCACCCGCCCGGTCAAATCCGGGGACCGGTAGCGGACCGCGACCGAGCCAGTTGCCGGTGCGCAAAGAAGTAGGTAATCTCACTACATCACGCCAATGGCACGCCACGTCCCCGCCGCCGCCGCGAACCGCCGATTCTCGGAGATCCTGCGTCATGTGCGGGAAGGCCGCACGTACGTGATCACAAGCCACGGCCGGCCCGTTGCCCGGCTCGTGCCCGTGGATGACCGATCGACCCGATCGAACGCCGCCCAGGCCAGCCTGCTGGCTCGACTGCGCGCGGAGCCTGCCGTCACGCTCTCGCCCTGGACGCGCGAGGAACTGCACGACGCGGATTGACGATGGTCGCGCTCGACACGAACATCCTGGTCTATGCCGAAGGCCTGAACGGTCGCGTGATGAAGGCGGCGTCGCTGAACCTGCTCGAACGACTGCCTGCGGACGCGACGCTCGTGCCGGTTCAGGTTCTGGGCGAGCTCGTCCGCGTCCTGGTCGCCAGGGCGAAGCGCTCGCCACACCGCGCGCGTCAGGCGATCCTCAGTTGGGGTGACGCCTATCCGATCATCGAGACCTCGTCCGACGCCCTGCTGGCCGCCATGGACCTCGCGGCCGATCATCGCCTCGGCATCTGGGACGCCCTCATTCTGTCAACCGCCGCAGACGCGCGCTGCCGGCTGCTGCTCTCCGAGGATCTGCAGGACGGATTCACGTGGGGCGGCGTGACGGTCACGAACCCTTTCAGCAAGTCACGCCACCCCGTGCTCGAGAGAATGCTGCACGGGTCCGGATCGAAGCTCTAGCTGCTGCTCATAGGTAGGATCTTAAGCTGGCAGATCGTTGGGGGATCGACAAGGGGTACCGACGGGCTCATGCTGAGGTTGCGACACCAACCAGCCAAGGAGACGCCGATGCCGACCTTGTCTACCGCCGAGCTTACCAGACTCAGTGACACCCTGGCCCGGGCGCTGTCCATCGATGAGGTGAATCAACTGGGCCGCGACCCGGGCCAGGCGACCCGGCTGCGAACGGTCACCCCGCACCGGCTGTTCCTGGCGATGGTGTCGACGCTCGGCAGCGCCCGAGTCGAGTCGCTGGCCGATCTCCTGCGCGCCTTCAACTACCAGAATGGCGTCCAGGTGGCCCACGCGCGGCACCGCGCGCAGGAATTTCGCCAGTTCCTGCAGCGCATTGACGCGGCCGTCCCGGTCGACCTCGACCTCCATCTCATCCTCGACAACTACGCCACCCACAAGACCCCGGCGATCCAGCGATGGTTGGTGCGCCATCCGCGGTTTCACCTGCACTGCACCCCGACCAGCGCGTCCTGGCTCAATCTGGTGGAGCGATGGTTTGTGGAACTGACGCGCAAGCAAATCCGACGCGGCAGTCACCGCAGCACCAAAGCCCTTCGGGAGGCGATTCTCACGTATATTGCCCTTGGCAACGAGACGCCACGTCCCTTCGTCTGGTCGAAAACGGCCGACCAGATCTTGGACAGCGTCGCGCGGTTTTGTAAACGAATCTCTGAATCACGACACTAGCGGCTGGAAACAGGTTCGGCCAGGATCTTGGCGGCCGCTCGCGCGCCGATGGACGCCGATCCGGCGTCGAGACGCAGGTGCACGGCATCCGAGGCCGCATCGCGCGTCTCGATGACCACCCGGCAACCCGGCACGAGCCCGCGCTCTTCGACAAACCGGAGGAAGTCTGCGTCCTGGTCGATCACGCGCGTGACGACGAGCGGCGTCGCGGTCGGGGCCGTCATGAGGCTGTCGTACCGGGCCGCGGCAATGCGCCCTTCGGCGGTGGGAATGGGGTCGCCGTGCGGGTCCACCGCCGGGCGCCCGAGCATCTCGTCGATGCGATCGATCAGCCGTTCCGACACGGCGTGCTCCAGCCGCTCGGCCTCGTCGTGGACCTCGGCCCAGCTCATACCGAGGATTTTGACGAGGAAGAGCTCGACCAGCCGGTGCCGCCGCAGCACCAGGCCGGCCAGCTTTTCACCCGCCGGCGTCAGCCGCACGCCCATGTACGGCTCGTAATGCACCAGGCCCGACTCCGCCAGCGCCTTCACCATCGTCGTCGCCGTGCCCGGCACGACCCCGAGCGCGTGGGCGAGCTGGCCCATCGGGACGAGGTCGTCGCCCGGGGTCGCCGTCTGGGCGAGGTAGATCGTCTTGAGGTAGTTCTCGACCGTCTGCGACGGAATCATCGGCTCATTATGATGCTGAACGATGCCGACGTCGGATGACCCGACGGGCCGCCCGAGCCTCGAGACCGCGCTGGCCGGACCCGAGTCGAAGCGCCACTACGTGCGGCGATTGTTCGACACCATTGCCGACCGGTACGACCTCATCACCCGGGTGCTGTCGTGGGGTCTCGACCAGCGCTGGAAGACGCGGCTGGTGCGTCTCTCGGGCATCGAGCCGGGGACCCGCGTGCTCGACCTGGCGTGCGGCACGGGCGATCTTGCGATCGCCGCGGCCGGCCGCGGCGCAAGCGTCGTCGGCCTCGACATCACGCCGCGCATGATCGTGCTCGCGCGCCGCGCGGCCCTGGCCAGGCGCACGGACCGGCCCGTCGTCTGGGGCGTGGCCGACATGATGGCGCTGCCCGTCCGGACGGGCGCGTTCGATCGCGTCACGACCGGCTACGGGCTGCGCAACGTGCCCGACCTCAGGGGCGCCTTGGCCGAGATCCACCGCGTGCTCGAGCCCGGCGGCCGCCTGTGCGCGCTCGACTTCAACCGGCCCGAATCGCCGCTCGTGCGCGGCCTCTATCTCGGCTACCTCACCGCCGTCGGATCCGCGCTGGGCTGGATCCTGCACCGCGATCCCGACACCTATCGCTACATTCCCGCGTCGATTCGCCGGTACCCGGGTGCTCGCGGCATCGTCGCGCTGCTCGAGGCGGCGGGCTTCGTCGACGTCCGGCACGTTCCGGTGCTTGGCGGGTTGATGGCCATCCACGTGGCCACGCGGCCGGCGTAGTACCATCTCGCCCGTGGACGTCTCCGAGCTGCGCAGGCGCATTCTGCGCGCGCTGGACGACGCGCGAAAGGAAGCGGGCGCGCGACGCGTGGAAGTCGATGCCGCCGCCGCGGCGTACGCGACGTTCCTGGAGCAGGTCGCGGTGCCGCTCCTCCGGCAGGCCCAGAGCGTCCTGCGGGCCGAACGCCAGGCTTTTGCCGTGCACACGCCGGCGGGCCGCGCGCGCCTCGCATCCGAGGCGTCCCCGGAGAGCTACGTCGAGATCGCGCTCGATACGTCCGGCGCGGCGCCGCAGATCATCGGCCGCGTCAGCGTCGCGCGCGGGCGGCAGGGCGTCGTGGTGGACGAGCGGCCGATCGGATCGGGCAAGCCGACCGCCGAGCTCGGTGAGACGGACGTCGCGAGCTTTCTCGTCGAGGCCATCCCCAAGCTCGTGCTTCGACCGTAGGCCCGTGGGCCGGCTGTCTGCGCCGGACCCGCGTCCACGTGCCGGCCCCGAGAGATCCACGACCGTCAGGCCCGCGAGCGGCGGCACGGTCGTCATGTCCGGAGCCTGGCCGCGACCGTCACGAGGTCCGTCAGGAGCGCGTAGGCCGTCTTTTCGAGGCCGCCGCCGCGCTGCATGATCACGACGCGCCCGAGCGGCCAGGTGTCGAGTTCGAGTGCGTTGGCCTGACCGTCAGTGATGGCCAATGGATCGATGGCGTCGAGTTCCTGGAGGCCGACGCGGACGTCAGCGTCGCGCCCGCGGCCGGTTCCGCTCGCCACGAGCTTCAGTCGCCGGCCGGCCGCAAGCGCCGCGGCGGCGCGCGCGGCCGTGCCGGGCCCGATGCCCTCGCGGCGCACCGCGAGGGGCGTGGTGCCCGCGTCCAGCCAGACGTTGGCCATGGCTGCCGCCTTGGCCGCGGCGTCCCAGCCGTCGACGTCGAGCGATGGATCGGCCTCGGCGACGCCGGCGTCCTGCATCGCCCGCAGCGCGCGATCGAAGGGCTCGCCGCGCTCCATCGCCGTGATCAGGTAGTTGGTCGTGCTGTTCACGACGCCGCGAAACCCGCGGATGGCCACGGCCGGCATGGTCTCGCGCACGAGGTTGAAGATCGGCACGCCGTCCATCACCGCGCCTTCGAACATGAACGACACGCCGGCCTCGGCCGCCTCGCGGGCGAGGTCGCGCCAGGCGAACGCCGCGGGGCCCTTGTTGGCCGTCACGACGTGCGCGCCCGTCCGAAAAGCGGCGCGCACGTGCGAGATGGCCGGCTCGCCCGACCGGACGTCGAGCGTGGTCGTCTCAACCAGCACGCGGGCCTCGACGCGCTGGGAGCCCGGTCGCGCCCGAGCGCGCGGGGCCCGGAGTCGCGCACACCACTCCAGGGCCGAAGGGACTGACGCGGACTCCTTCCCGCCGCCTTCGGCCAGACGCTGCGCGATCCGGTTGGCGTCGAGGCCCGCCTCGTCCACGACTGCGCCATGGCGGCGGGTGACGACCCCGACGATCACGGGCTGAATGTCGAGCGCCTCGAGCGCGTCGCGCGATTCATCCAGGAGCGCGACAAAGCGGCGGGCGACGTGGCCGAAGCCGGCCAGGATGAGCGTGAGAGTCACGGGGAGGTCAACGCGCCGCCGCGCAGGCCGTAGAGTGTAGCTCGGGAGGTCAAAAAACGACCTCGGAGGTCGTTTCCCCTTGAGCGGACAGCAGGAAACGACCTCCGAGGTCGTTTTTTCTACACGGCCACGTCGTCCCGGCTCGTGTCCTCGACGTCGCCGACCACGCGCAGGTCAGGCTTGGCGAGCTGCCGGACCGAAAGCGCCAAAGGATCCGGCACTTCCAGATCCTTCGTCGCGCTGACGCCCATCTCCTTGAACCGGCGCGCGGCGGGTTCGACCTTCTGCTCGAGCGAACCGAGAAACCGGTCGTAGCTCTCGGCCGTCTGTTTGATTCCGCGGCGCACGTCCTCGAGGTGCTCGAACATCGTCGCCAGCCGGTCGTAGAGATCGCGGCCCACGCGGCGGATTTCCTCGGCGTTGTCCGCCAGTTGCTGGTGCTTCCAGCCCGAGGCGACGGCCATCAGGAGCGCGAGGAGCGTCATCGGCGTGGCCGGAATGACCCGCATGGCCGCCGCCTGATCGAGCAGCGCGCCGTCCTGCTCGAACGCCGCGGCGAGGAGCGGCTCGAGCGGCAGGAACATCACGACGAACTCCGGCGCCGGCTGGAACTGCCGCCAGTAGTCCTTGGCGCCGAGCGTGCGGATGTGATCGCGAAGCTGGCGCGCGTGCGCGGCCAGCCGATCGCGCCGCTCCGGTTCCGACGCCGCCTCGGTCGCGGCCATGTAGGCGTCAATCGGCACCTTGGCGTCGATGACGATGCTGGCGCCGCCGGGCAGCTTGACGATGATGTCGGGCGTCTGGCGGGCGCCGTCGTCGGTCGTGACCGTGTCCTTTTCGACGAAGTCGCACTGCTCGAGCATGCCCGCCGCCTCGATGACGCGCCGGAGCTGGATCTCGCCCCAGCGCCCGCGCGTTGTCGAGGACTTGAGCGCGCGCGCGAGGCCCTCGGTGGTGGCCCGCAGCTGCTCCTCCGCCCGGGCGATGCTGCCGAGCCGGGCGGTGAGCGCCTGGTAGGACCCGGTCTGCGACTTGTCGACTTCCGCCAGGTGCGAGCGGACCTCGGCCAGCGTGGCCTTCATCGGCGCGAGGAGCGCATCGGTGTTGTGGAGAAAGTCCTGCCGGTTGTGCCGGAGCGCCTCGGCCGCCAGCGCCGCGAACGCCTCGCGCAGCTCGGCGCGGCCCTCCCGCGCGGCCGTCCGCTCGACGTCGGCGGCCCGCAGGGCGGCGTCACGTTCGGCCGAGAACCGGGACGCGTCCGCCGCGAGCCGGCTGCGATCGCGCATCCAGAGGGCGGACACCGTCAGCGCGCCCGCCAGCAGCCCCAGCGCGAGGGAGAGAAGGTCCGGCACCATGGCGATGTTCTATGCTGTCGCCGTGACAGGCTGGGTCACAGCCCCGTCAACGCGGTTCACGGAATTCGATCGCCTCCGAGGTCTGATTATGGTCCTCATGGCGATCGATCACGCGAGCTTTTTCATCGCCCGCGTGCATCCCGCCGAAACCTGGGTCGCGCCGGGTGAGTACGCGTCGTTCACGGCGTTCGTAACGCGGTGGGTCACGCACCTCTCGGCGCCCGGGTTCTTCCTGCTCATGGGCGCCGGCATGACGTGGCTGGCCGAGGCGCGCGCCCGCGCCGGCTGGACGCCGGCCCGCATCCGGCGCTTCTTCCTCACCCGCGGGCTCGTTCTCCTCCTGATCCAGCAGGTCATCGAGAATCCGGCGTGGCTCCTGGGGTTTCTCTCGATCGCGCCGGGCGCGTTCGTCGATCCGCCGGCCGTCGGCGGCAGCCCCGACGGCGTGTTCGTCGTCCTGCTGGTGGTTTCGGCGCTCGGCGCGTCGATGGTCTTCTGGGGACTCCTGATCCGCGCGCCGGCGCTCGTGGTCGCCGCGATCGTAGCGGCGGCCTATCTCTCGGGCTGGCTGCTCACGCCGGCGCCATCGGAAGCCGGCGTGTTGTTTCCGATTCCGCTTCGCGTCCTGTTCATCATGGGCACTACGGCGCCGGTGTCGGTGGTCTATCCATGGGTGCCGTGGCTCGTGCCGGCGGGGCTGGGAGTGCTCATGGGCCGGGCGGTGCTCCGGTCGCCGGATCGGGCGCGGGGCGCGCTCGTTCGAGTCGGTCTCGGCGCCGTCGCGGTCTTTGTCGCGCTCCGACTGGCCGGCCTCGGCGATTACCACCAGCCCGGCCCCGGCTTCATCGGCTTCATGAACCTTACGAAATACCCGCCGAGCCTGGACTTTCTGCTCGTGACGCTTGGCATGAACCTCATCCTCGCGGGGAGCTTCGCCCCCGCGCGCCCCCGTGCACGCTCGCTCGCGGGGCCCCCTGAGGCCCCGCTCCGCTCGCGTGGCTCACTTGCGCCCGCTCGTTCGCTCGGGTCAGGCCTCACGCACGCGCTCGAGGCCTTCGGCCGGTCGCCGCTCTTCTTCTACCTCCTGCACCTCTACGTCTTCGGCGCCTTGAGCTGGGCGTTTCCACGCGGAAGTTCGTGGGCGGTCATGTATCTCGTGTGGGCCGCTGCTGTGGCGGCGATGTATCCCGCGTGCCGCTGGTATGCTGGGTTCAAGGCCGGGAGGCCCATCGGCTCCTTCTGGCGCCTGCTATGACCGCGCCCGATCTCTCGCCTGACGAACGGCGCCGCTACGACCGTCACCTGCTCCTGCCGGAGTTCGGCGAAGAGGGGCAGCGGCGGCTCCGTGCCGGACGCGTGCTCATCGTGGGCGCCGGCGGGTTGGGATCCCCCGCGGCGCTCTATCTCGGCGCCGCGGGCGTCGGCACGATCGGCCTCGTCGACTTCGACGAGGTGGACGTCACCAACCTGCAGCGCCAGATTCTGTACACGACGCCGGAGGTCGGCACGCCGAAGCTCGAGGCGGCGGCGGCCCGGCTGCGCGCCCTCAACCCGCACATCGACGTCGTCACGCACCCGGAGCCGTTCTCGGTCGACAACGCGCGCCGGCTGGTCGACGCCTATGACGTCGTCGTCGACGGCACCGACAACTTCGGCACGCGCTACCTCGTGAACGACGCGTGCGTGATGGCCGGCAAGCCGAACGTCTACGGCAGCGTGTTCCAGTTCGAGGGGCAGGTGTCGGTGTTTGCGGCGGCGGGCGGGCCGTGCTACCGGTGCCTGCACCCGGAGCCGCCGCCGGCGGGCTTGATTCCCAACTGCGCCGAGGGCGGCGTGCTGGGCGTCCTGCCCGGCGTCATTGGGACCATTCAGGCGACCGAGGCCATCAAGATCCTCACGGGGATTGGCGACGCGCTGGTGGGCCGGCTGCTCCTGTACGACGCGCTCCGGATGCGGACGCGCCAGGTCCTGGTTCCGCGCGACGCCGGCTGTCCGGTCTGCGGCGACGCGCCGACCATCCGGACGCTCGTCGCCTATGATCACCTCTGCGGCTCGGTGCCCCGGGCGGGGGCCGGCAGGGATCCCGAGATGACGGTGGAGGAACTTCGCGACTGGCGGGCGGCCGGGAGGGCGCACGTGCTCGTCGACGTGCGGGAGCCGTCCGAGCACGCCGTCGATCGCATCGACGGCGCCGTGCTCATGCCGCTCGGCCGGATCCTGGTCAATCCGGGCGCGCTCCCCAGGGACGCGCCCGTCGTCGTCCACTGCAAGTCGGGCGGGCGGAGCGCGGTCGCCGTCGCGGCGCTTCGCCTGCGCGGCTACGACGCCCGCAACCTCTCCGGCGGCATCCAGGCCTGGCGGTCGCGCATCGAGCCGCTCAGATAGGCTTCGGGGCCGTAGCATTCGCCCGGGCCGCGTTCTAAGGGCGGTCCCGCGGCAGTCCAACAGCGGGGCACATCTGGACCCCGTCGGACTCACGCCCGACCGGGGCTATTTCTCGGAACTGCCGTGGGAGCACGTGGATATGGTGAACGGGACCCTGGTTCTGAAGTTCACCGATCTGGTGCTGCCGGGGAACGCGGGCATGGACCTGCGGTTCATTCGCCAATACCGGTCGGGCCTGGGGTGGGAATTCGGCGTCGAAGGGATCCCGATCGGCTCGGGCGATCCGGACGATCCCCTCGAATGCTGTGACTATCCGGTGTTCGGCGGGGCCGGAATCGAGGAGCGGAGCTTTCCGGAGAGCGGCGTGATGGGCACCGCGCCGGTTTACCTGACACAGAGGTTCTGGAAGTACACGGTTGCCACGCGCACGCTCGAGCTGCCCAATGGCTGGGTAGGGACCTACGACGCCGATACCGGCGGGCTGCTCCAGGAGCTGCACGACCGGTTCGGAAACAGCGTGACGTTTACGTACTCGGCAAGCCGGCAGCTTCAATCGGTGACCCAGCATCTCGGGAACGGGCAGACCCGCACGGTGTCTTATTCGCCGCACGCCGCAATGCCCACGTCCATGACGTACGGCACGCGGACGTGGAACTTCCAGTGGAACGCGCAGAACCGGCTGACCGCGGTCCAGCCGCCGGCGGGGCCGGGCTGGCAGTTCGGGTACACGATCCAAACGCCCTCGGAGTGCTGGGGCTGGGCCTCGGCCAATGGATTCCCCGAAACGGTGACGGTGACGACGCCGTATGGCGCGACCGCCCTCTACCAGTTCATCGTGCGGCAGGTGCCGGGAACGGAGTATCCGCCCCTCTGCATCCCGACGATCAGCTCCCGCACGCTCGGCGGTCCGGGGCTGACGCCGGCCACGTGGTCCTTCGACATCCCGCTCCTGCCGGGGCCGTATCCCACGTTTACGGTCACGAGCAGCGTCACGACGCCCCTCGGCCGCACGGTGTCCTTCACGCACCACACCTACAAGGCGTGGTCGACGGCCATGGGCACCGTGCTCAGCGCGCAGTTCCTGACGCGCAAGGTGATCGCCGGCGGCGGTCTGGAGGCCGTCATCGAGCGGACGCCGACGGTCCTGCCGTTCATCGCCGGCCTGTCCGAGCCGGTGATCTCCCGAGAGGACGTGACGGTCGACGGCGTGCTGCACCGGACCGACTTCGCCTACGATGGTTCGGGCCCGTTCAACGACTACCATCGGCCGCGGCAGACGACGGAGACGGCGACGGGCAACCCAGCGTCGCGGGTGACGACCCGCACGTTCGACTACGACTTCGGTCCCCGCATCCTCGACCGCGTGAAGTCGGAAACGGTGTTGGTCGATGGCGAGGCGCATACGACCACGACCGAATACGAGAACGAAACCGGGTTTCCCATCCAGCGCATCGCGAACGGCATCTCGACCTATTTCGATCGTGACGCGCGCGGCAACGTGTGGCGGGAGATCGGGCCCTTCGTCACGACGTTCACCTACGACTGGGGCGTCCTGCAGGACACGCAGACGCCGGCCTACACGATCAGTCGCGCCATCAACCCGGACGGCACGCTCGCCTCGGAAACCCGCGGCGGGTACACGACTGCCTACGAGTTCGACGCGATCGGGCGGCCGACGGTGATGGCGCCCCCAGTGGGTGAGACCGCGAACACCGTGTACGACGACGCGAATCGGAAGGTCACGGTCTGCCGCGGGTCCGAGTGCACCGAGACGGTTCACGATGGCATCGGCCGGCCGACGAGCGTCACCAACCCGGCCGGCGTGACGACGATCACGAAGTACGACCAGGATGGCCGCAAGATCTTCGACGGCTACCCGGGCGGCGGCGAGACAGGCGGGGACACGATCGGCTATGACGCGCTGAACCGGGTGACATCGGTCTGTCATCCGGGCAGCTCGTGCCGGTCTCTGCAGTACGGGCCGAACACGGTGACGATCACCGACGAGAACGACCACGTCACCGTGCAGCGGTTCCGCGCGTTCGGCGATCCGTTCGACCGCCGGCTGACGGGCCTTCGCGACGCGGAGTGCGACGATCCCGCCTGCGAGTGGACCTACAGCTACACGGCGCTCGGTGCGCTCAAGCGGGTGGACGGCCCCGAAGGCCCGGACCGCATCTGGAACTACGACTTCAACGGCCACCACATCCTCGGGTCCGACATCCAACCCGAATCCGGAAGGACGTACTACGACTACGATGCGGCCGGGCGGCTCACCTGGAAGACGGACGCCCAGGGGCGCTCGCTCCGGCACTGGTACGACTGGAACAGCCGGCTGAGCAAGATCGAGCTGCCCGGCACGTCGGAGTACATCGAGTTCGAGTACGACGCCTCCGACAACCGCACGCGGGTGAAAACGGCGCTCGTGGACAGCACGTTCAAGTACGACGGCGCGAACCGGCTGACCGACCGGACCGATACGATCGAGGGCCGGACGTTCGAGACCACCTACGAGTACGACGGCAAGGATCACCTGCGGAAGATCGTCTACCCGAGCGGCCGCGAGGTGATCTACACGCCCGACCCGCAGGGGCGCATCGTCAGCGTGACGGGGCCGGGCGGGGCGACGCTTGCGACCAACGTCCAGTACCACGCCTCGGGGGCCATCAGCGGGTTCACCTTCGGCAACGGCACGACGGAGGCCATCACCTTCGACGCCCGGCACCGGCCGCAGCACCTGGTGAGCGGGCCGGCGGCCGGGCCGCTCGACCTGACGTACCAGTACGACGACGTCGGGAACGTCGAGGAGATCACCGACCCGCGCCCGGGGTTCAGCGCGTCCTTCCTCTACGACGCGCTCGATCGGCTGACGGTGGTGTCGGGCTTCGGCGCGCGCGTGTTTGAGTACGACCGGCTGGGCAACCGCAGGCGCAAGTTCCTGGCGGCCGGGGAGATCGTCTACACCTACGACCCGGACACGCAGCGGCTCGTGAGCATCAGCGGATCGCCCGAGGCGGCGACGCTCACCTACGATGCGGTCGGCAACCTCAAGACGGACGGGACTGGCACGTACAGCTACACGGCGTTCAACCTGATGGCGACCGCCACCATCGCCGGCGCGACGACCTCCTACGGCTACGACGGCGACAACCAGCGGAAGCGCAAGGAGACGCCGGACGGCGTGCGGTATTTCATCCACGGGCCCGGCGGGCAGATCATCGCGGAGTATCGCGAGACGGCGGGCGGGCCGGCACTCGTCCGCGAGTACATCTACCTTGGCACGAAGCTCCTCGCCTCCTCCTCCCGCGAGACGCCGCCCGCGGGCGGCCGGGTCACGGCCGTCGCGGTTGCGCCGCAGAGCGTCGAGGCCGGCAGCGCCGCCGCGGTGACGATCTCGGGCGCGACCGAGCCCTGCAGCAAGGTGGAGGTGGACTTCGGCGACGGGACGGTGACGCCGTACACGATCGCGTCGCCGTACCAGTTGCCGCTCGTGGTGACTCACACGTATGCCAGTCCGGGCGTCTATACGGTCGTCGCGCGCGGCCAGACGGGCGCCTCGGGGCCCTGCCTCGGCGTGGTGTCCGCGCCCGTGGAAGTCACGTCGATCGACGTCGTGGCGAACGGGGACTTTTCCCAGGTGGACGAGAACGGGCTGCCGGTCGGGTGGGGCATCTTCGAGCAGGGCGGGCAGGGGTACTGGAACGCGTCGAGCGGGGTGCTGCACTTCTACCGGACG
>Ga0187892_10000569_pt1 | contig 95340 bp, 71 predicted proteins | sample MA1701073metaG_FD_139345 | JGI IMG/M metagenome (GOLD analysis project Ga0187892, IMG submission 139345) | Bio-ooze microbial communities from a basaltic lava cave in the Kipuka Kanohina Cave System on the Island of Hawaii, USA - MA170107-3 metaG ... | reverse complement strand
TTTTCCGCCTGCGCCAAACTTCTCAGTTCTCAGTCGGACCGCGAACGCGTTCATTGCTGACTACTCAAGGTAAAAACGGCTAATGATCACACTAATAGTCGTTAAGCCGACAGACTCCTAGGCTGCTACAGCGCCCGGAAAAACCATTTGACGCTCAATCACTTCTATTTTATGATCCGCTCAACACTGGAAAGGAGGTGATTCAAACAATATGAGTTCTTATCACAGTGAGGTGGCTGCGGCCTGACCTCTGAACCAGACTAACTTGTTAGGATAAGGTTCAGTCGTCTTTCTGCTCAGTGCTCCCTCCTTTCTGGAAGCTGCACCCAGTTAGTCACAGGCCAATCCCAACAGTCTACCGAAGCCGTCCACGCGCGAGCGTGGGCGGCTTTTTCGTGTTTCGCTGGCGGTCAGCAAGGCGCCGATGCTTCATCTCCTCGCCCACGAAACCACGATAAGTGACACGAACAATCGCGCCTTAGGGATCTTGACGATTCATCATGCGCTAAGCCGAATCAGCTGAATAGAACGACTTTTGAGTGAAACAGAAAAACTCTACTGATTTGAAACCGGTGACGGGGTCGGAGTCGCCGTCTGCTCAGATGGCAGTACTCGCGAAGGATCTGGTCGATCCGGAGAAGTATGAAGGTGGATCGCCTTCCAGTCCTTTCCAACACGCTTGAAAACAAGGGTCATACGTCCTGAGGCCGTCTCTGGAGTGTCTTTGTAGGTTTGGGACTGAGTCCATGCTGCTGTGACCATGGCGCCGTCGCGCCCGAGCATAGTGACGGCGACATCGCGAACTTCGAGTTTCACATCCTTCAGATCCGGATACGAACTCTCGCGATTCTTGCGCATTTGATCCCACCCTTTGGTAACCGTGCCGTTGTTGTTGAAGAGAATGAGTCGAGGAGAGTTCCAGTAGACACCAGTCACCGCGTTTACATCAGCCTTGCGGATGCCACCTAGCAGCTCTTCAAAAGCTGCCACAACCGTAGCCGAACCCGGGGGAGCTGTAGATACCGAGGGTTTGTTTTGTGTAGCACGAGCAACGGGCGCAGTGGTGGCCGGCTTCGAGGTATCCGTTGGCCGATCCGCCTTAGCCGGCGCGCGATTCGTGTTTGCGGTGCGTGAACGTTCGGTTGTGGTGGTTGATGAGTTGGTGTTTTGAGCGAAGGCAGCGGCGGCAACCGCCAGCCCAACCGTAACGATAAGAATGGTTCTTTTGAACATCTTTACCTCACTTTCAAAAGCCTCGTAACGAGTCGGGCTAAACAGTACCAGTTGAGAGTTCCGGCTTTAAATTGCCGCCTACGACCATATCAACTTTAAGGTTGGACTATCAACAAACTGAACTCTGAACTTACACATCCCCCAGCGCGTGCATCGCGTCAAACCATGGTACGCCGCTTCGGAGTCTTTCCACAGAACGTTTCTTACCCAATATGTCAAAGACTTCAAACATCGACGGCCCAACTGCCTGGCCCGTTAACATTGTTCTTGAACCGTTGATTAACAGTCCAGCCTTGACGCCCTGTTCTTCGGCGAACTGACGCAAGGCAGCCTCGGCATTGTCATGGTTGAATGGCTCGAGCTGCTCCATCCGCTCGGCAAGTGCCGGCAATAGCTCTCTCAGACGCGGCTCCTTTTTCAGGTTTTTGTTCACCGCGGCTTCGTCGAAATCGAAGTCTTCTGAGAAATACGCGCGGCCCTGCGTCGAGAAGTCTTTGAGCGTGAAAAACCTTTGGCGAATCAAGTCGACTGCTTTGGCCAGCCAGTCGCGGTCGTCATCGTCGTATTCCTCGCGCCACAGCTTATTTTCGCGAAGCTCGGCTTTGACCATCGGCAAGAGCTTTTCCAGTGGCATGGTGCGGATGTACTCGGCGTTCATCCAGAGCGCTTTTTCATCCGTCCAATGTCGCTCATCATTTTCGTGAAAGTTGAAGATTGCAGGCGAGCGGTGAATCTGTTCGAGGGAAAATGTATCCACCAGTTCCTCGACGGTCAGGATCTCCTTGCTGTCGGGTGCGGACCAGCCCAGGAGAGCCAGGTAATTGCGAAAGGCTTCTGGTACGAATCCACGGTCACGATAAGTCGTCAACGACACAACCTCGCCGTGTTTTCTTTTGGAAAGCTTTCCCTTGTTTGGGGCCAGTATCAGGGGCAGATGGGCAAACTGCGGCACCGGCGCTCCCAGAGCCTGGTAAAGCAGAGTCTGCTTGTGCGTATTGGTAAGGTGATCCTGGCCGCGAATGACGTGAGTGATTCCCATCTCGATGTCATCGATCACCACGGAGAGGTTGTAGAGTGGATGGCCGTCTGAACGCAGCAATACGAGATCTTCTATCTCGGAATAATCACGCTCCTGAGATCCATGAACGATATCTTCAAAATGGGTCTTACCCTCGCGCGGGATCTTCAAGCGTACAGCGAACGCCTCTCCATCCTCGGCCCGGCGGTTCGACTCTGCTTCAGGTAGATCGCGATAAGGATTACTCCGATGATCCACACCCTCAATTGCATGTGCCCTGGCACGGTCCGCAATACCCTGCTTGACTGACGTATCGTCCCGTTGCTCTTTGGGAGTGAAATCTCGATACGCTTTGCCCTCGGAAACAAGTTTGTTGGCGGCTGCTCGATGCTTATCGGCATTCGCTGACTGAAACACGAGCTCTTCGTCGTAGTCGAGCCCGAGCCAGTGTAGACCTTCAATTATCGAGCGCGTTGATTCGTCGGTAGATCGTTGGAGATCAGTGTCTTCGATTCGCAAGAGAAACTTGCCGCCCATCTTGCGCGCAAAGAGCCAATTGAAGAGTGCCGAACGGGCTGCGCCAATATGCAGGTATCCAGTTGGAGAAGGAGCGAAACGTACGCGAACCATAAGAGGTATTTGGTGACAGGTGACAAGAAAACAAGCCGCCGGTGCCTAGCTGCTCTCAAAAGGCGACGAGTGACAAACGACCGATTCTGACAAGCTTTACTTGTCACTCGTCACTTGTCACTCGTCACAGTTCTTCTGGCGGAGATGACAGGATTCGAACCTGTGAAGGGCTTTTGACCCTTAACGGTTTAGCAAACCGCCGCCTTCAGCCACTCGGCCACATCTCCGTGCCGACCAAGGCGAAAACTCATTCTAGTCTGCGTCAACAGATTGTCAAGATGACGATTGTTAGTGAACCCTTTGAATCGCCATCAGCGTTAAGTCGTCGTTGACTGAACTTCCGGCCCGAAAAGCATCGACTTCTCTCAAGCAGGTGGCGATGAGCTGTTTCGGCGAAAGGTCGTGATTCTTGCACAACAACTCAGACAACCTGGAAACGCCGTATTCGCTTCCTGTCCCATCAAGACTCTCGGACAATCCATCCGTGTAGAGGAAGAGCGTATCCCCTTGCTCCATCCTGAATCTGTCGACCGAAAAATGCTGACTACAGAACACACCTACTGGCAAGCCGTTGGCTTCGAGTTTGTTGACTTTGCCCTTCCGAATGAGCAACGGCGGTAGATGACCTGCATTAGAAATCTCAATTTGCCCAGTCGCATCCGCCTTGCCGCACGCGAGCGTGGCGTAGTGTGTGGGCAGCGTGCTTTCGCAAAAGACGCGACTGGCCCGTTCCAACATCTCTTCGAGCGGAAGATTGATGGAGATAAGCGTTCGGAACATCGCTTGAAGATGCGCCATAAGCATTGAAGCAGCGACACCCTTGCCTGATACGTCTCCCAAAACAAAAAGGAAACTCTGATCTGAATTGGTTATCAAATCACAATAGTCGCCGCTCACGATGCGAGCAGGTTGATAGTGGAAGGCGACTTCCCAGCCGTCGACTTTCAGACTTGGTTGCGGCAGCAAGCCCGTCTGAATCTGCCCTGCCAATTCGAGGTCGTCTTCCAACGCTCGTTGTTCCCTGGCTGATAAATGGTCGATACAAAGCCGGGTTAGCGGGTTTGCGATCAACCGCTCAGTTTCAACTGGCTCGTCGCAGTAGTCGCAAATACCGTACGTCCCGAGCTCCATACGGTGTAAAGCGTCATCAACTTCGGCCAGGAGACGTGAGATTTCTGTTGCTTCAGCAAAACCAGCGGCCGCGTTTTCAAGTTTGTGGCGACGGTCGATTAATTGTTCGCGCAGTAGGGGCTCAATTGCGGTAACCATACCTTGATCCTTTCGATGTCATTCGATGTTAGACGACAAGACTTGCCGGGCGCGGCGCCTTTTGCAGTTGGACAGGAAGTTGGGGGGCGCAACAGATCTTTGCCAATCGAGTTCGGTCCTTTTGCATAGCCGGCTCATTGTTCAGCCAGAAACGCACCTCTCGAAAAATATTGGCTGCATGGGGGTCAGGCGGCTCAACCACGCGATAGTGGATCCACTTACCCTCACGCCGAGCCGAGACAACCCCGGCTCGTCGCAGATAAGCCAGGTGACGAGAAATCTTCGGCTGATTTGTTTTCAGCACTTCGACAAAAAAGCAAACACAGACTTCATCGTCTCCCATAAGATTTATCAACTGAAGTCGCGTGCGGTCCGCGAGCGCCTTAAAAAGCAGTTCGATGTTGTAGGTTTTGTCGCCCATTTGATGTGGTTCTTGGCTGTAAATCAGCGGCCTATTTATTACGATTCTGGTCCGCTCATAGTTCCTTCTTGAGCCGGGTTTTATTGCCGTTGTTTACTTCAAAATCGTTTGGTTTTTCTACCCGATTCTTGCAGTTAAATAGCGCTTTACGGCGGTCGGTAAATCTCAAATTCGAACCTTCAAATATATGCGGCTTGACATATTTATCCACCTCGGCTAGATTGCATTCGCCTGAGCGAATATGACTATAAGGAGGCTCGATATGGAAATCAAGTCGGAAACTGAAGTGAATGCGCTCAAAGCGCACCTGGCGTTGAACGTCCGCGACGTTGAACGGAGCATAGAGTTCTACCAGAAACTGTTGGGAATCAATCCAAGTAAAGTCCGTTCTGGATATGCCAAGTTCGACGTGCATAATCCGCCGTTGAATCTCACTCTGAATCAGGGAGTCGTTCGCGAATCCGGCGCCCTTTCTCATTTGGGCATTCAAGTGGCTTCAACGGAAGATGTTTTGGCCACGCGCGAAAGGTGGATTAACGAGGGGCTACTTACGCGTGACGAAATGCAGACCGATTGCTGTTATGCGACTCAAGACAAAACCTGGGTCCGAGATCCGGATGGCAACGAATGGGAAGTATTCGTGGTGCTCAAGGACAACTTGGCAGAGACTGAACCTTGTGAATGCGGAACTAAACTGCTCGCCGATTCTACAGCAGCGGCCACGTGCGCGAGCACCGATGCCGCTTCAGCGCCAATGACTTCCTGTTGTGCACCACAACCAGCGAGCGTTGAACGGTGAAGGCGGATCTGCTGCGACGCGCAACCGCTGAAGGCGTAGGCACGGCGATGCTTTTGGCGGCAGTGCCCAGCTTTGGGGGCATTCATTGCTGGGGTTCTCTTTCGATGGTTGGCACTGACGACTTTTGAGGGGGGAAAAAGGTCCGGCCGCTGTGAGCCGGACCTTTTGCTTTTTCGCTAATTTCCTGGTTAATTCGGAATGTTCTCGCGGCGTTCCAATCGACGCTTCCTCATTCCTTCATGCTTCGTTTTGCGCTCGGCCTTGAGTTGCTCGAGCTTAGTGCGTTGCTCGGGCGTAAGAATGTTTTCAAACTCAGCGTGAAGGCCTTGCATAGAATTGTGAATTTCCTGGCGCAGGGCTTTAGCACGGGCCTCGTCTTCGGCTGTGAACGTGCCGGCCATTCTCTTCTCACGCATTCCGAAAAGCTCTTCGCGTTGAGCTTTCGTGCTACTGAGGTGACGCTCGGCGATTGCTCTTCGCTGCTGTTGCTGCGCCTCAGTCAAGTTCAGCTCGCGCATGAGGTGGGATTTCCCAAAACGATGACGCCCCATTTTGCCGTGAAGCCCGCGTCCTTCCCGATTGCGCATTCGCTCAACTCTCTGGTGACGGTTCGGCGCCTGCGTCTGGGTATCTTGAGCCACAGCCACGGCACTTAAGACCAGTAGAAACGCGATCGCGGCCGGCAAACTTCTTCGTGAAAACATCTCTCGTCGTACTCCTTTGGTTGGCTGGTAAGCAGATTTGGATAACGTGGGGATCCCTCTTATCAACCGGTTAGACGTGCCGGTCTGGGCTTTGGCCGACAAAGATCGCCGCCCGACACCCGGGCCGCAGAGGACTTTGCACTGCAAAGCGAATGTGGTAACGTGCTGTTTTGGGGCCGGTAATGGGGCCACACCGTGAATAATTCTTGAGGATTACTGCGTAGGCAAAGCTCTAACAGCACGTTACAATACCCACCAAATGAGTCTCCTGGAAAATATTAACTCGCCTGCCGACCTGAGGAGTCTGCGACCCGAGCAGTTACGGCTGGTTGCAGACGAAATTCGACAATTCATCCTGGAAACGATGTCGCGTGTGGGCGGCCACACCGGCGCCTCGCTGGGTGCGATTGAGCTGGCCGTGGCTCTGCATTATGCGTTCGACACCCCGCGTGATCGGTTGGTTTGGGATGTGGGACATCAGGCCTACGCTCACAAGATCCTAACGGGTCGGCGAGACCAGCTGCCTACGATCAAGCAGTATGGCGGCATCAGTGGGTTCTTACGACGCGACGAATCTGAATACGACATTTTCGGTGCCGGTCATGCTTCCACGTCGCTTTCGGCTGCGCTCGGTATGGCTATCGCACGTGATCGAAAGGGTGAAGACCATCACGTGGTCGCCCTGATAGGAGATGCGTCGTTGGCCGGCGGAATGGCGATGGAAGCGATCAATCAAGCCGGCCATCTGAAGACGCGGCTGATCGTCTTACTTAACGACAACGAAATGTCGATTGCCCCAGCTGTCGGCGCGCTCACGGGCTACTTGAATCGCATTCGTGGCGCGCATGGCTACCATCGCTTTAAGGACGAGGTCGAGGAGACCTTGCTGGCGATCCCTTCGCTCGGCGAGCGTCTCCACCATGCAGCAAAGACGATGAAAGACGCCATCGCTGCTGCCGTTCTGCCCGGCGCCCTCGTTAACGAGCTGGGTTTCAAATACATTGGTTACGTAGACGGCCACAATCCGCGGGCACTTGTAGCCGCCCTGCACGAAGCGCAGCAGGTCACAGACGGCCCCGTGATCGTCCACGCCCTGACCACGAAGGGCAAAGGGTATCCTCAAGCTGAAAGCGATTACTACCGCTGGCATGCCACAGGTCCTTTTGATCTTAAGACTGGAAAGGCTGTTAAGTCCGCTGCTAAATCGCCCACTTACACGTCTGTCTTTGGCAAGGCGCTCTGCGAATTGATGGAAAGGGATCCGAAGATTGTGGCCCTGACCGCAGCGATGCCAGACGGCACCGGAGTCTGCGATGCCCTGGAGAGGTTTCCCGATCGGGCTTTCGACGTGGGAATCGCCGAACAGCACTGTGTGACTTTTGCAGCAGGCATGTCGTGTGAAGGTCTGAAGCCAGTGTGCGCGATTTATTCAACCTTCCTTCAACGTGGTTTTGATCAACTGGTTCACGACGTCTGCATTCAGAATTTGAACGTTAAGTTTTGTCTTGATAGAGGCGGAATAGCGGGCGGAGATGGTCCTACACATCATGGACTGCTGGACATCGCCTACCTGAGAGCAGTCCCCAACATCATCGTCATGGCGCCAAAGGACGAAGGCGAGATGCGCGACATGTTGTTCACGATGACGGAACATACAGGTCCTGCGGCTATGCGCTATCCTCGCGGCACCGGCGTAGGCGCGTCGATCGATCAAGAACCCAAACTGCTGGAAATTGGGAAAGGCGAAATACTGCGCGATGGCGGCGAAATAGCTATCGTTGCATATGGTTCAATGGTCCATCCGGCATTCCAGGCAGCCGAGAACCTGGCCCGAGAAGGAATAGACACCACCGTGGTGAACGCGCGTTTTGTCAAACCGCTCGACGCTCAATTGTTACTGGCGTTAGCCCGAACGAAGCGCTTGATCGTTACCGTGGAAGAGTCGTATCTCGCCGCCGGATTCGGTTCCGCAGTGATCGAGTTGCTTGAGGAAAACGGTCTGCAAGACAAAGTGCGGGTCGTGCGGATGGGAATTCCTGACCGTCTCGTAACACATGGGGATGCGAAGCTGCTCCTGGCGAAATACGGTCTCGATGTGGACGGAATTTATAACCGCGTAAAAGAGAGCATCGACGTGCTCGACGACCGTCGCGCGAAACCCCAGAAAGTTGGGTCTTGAGCTAAGAGTTCTCGCATCAATTGAGGCAAGTCCCTGCGCCCTTCTGTTGTTCTCAGAAGGGCGTTTTCTTTCTTTGCACGATATCGTCAGGCAGTTCACGGAAACGGCAATCGGCCACCGTCAAACTTCTTGCAAACCGCCCTAACCAGGCATTCGTCAGCGGGGGCTATCATGGCCTTGGAGTTGCAAGAGTCGAGGATGGCAGGATCTATGGTTAACCCGTGGGATTGAGATTATGAAATCGGAAGACACATTATCGAGTGAAACGTGGAATTCGGATGAAGAGCTTTCGTCGCCCCACTTTGACGACGAAGCCACGGTGCAGTCTGCAAGGCCAGTGGTTCATTTGCGCACAATCAAGGCCGGCGCAGCCTCAAAAAACCGTCTCCGTTTCGGCCTTGCAATCATAGGAGCGGCGCTCGTGGGGGTGCTCGCCGCAACCCTCTTCTACAAGCAAAAGGCAACGACGACACCGGGCGATTCAGCTGTTTTGCCCGCACCCTCGTCGTCCGAGAATTCATCACCGTTGACTAATATGGGCGGAGTCATTCAGTCGCGGGATGTGGAGCAGGCGCCTGAAAATATCCGCGTCGAAACGCCTGACGAGAAGCCTCGAGTGGTTGTGAGTCCACCGACGAAGCCAGCCTCGCGACGTACACCAAACGTGACTGAAGCGGGCAAGATCGATACAGACGTCGACGAATCGCGAGAAGAATACGAGGCTGAAATGCGTCGCGCCGAACGAAGAGAGGCTCGCCGACTCCGGCGCCAGGAGGAGCGGCAGTCGCGTCGACGGGCCTATCCTCGGGATGACCTGTTTAGAATTCGGGAGATATTTGAAGGCTCGCCAAGGCCTTAACGAGCCGAAAATCGAAGCGTTTTGGGCAATAGAGACTCAAAGTAATACGTGACAACGATGAAGGCACGGTTTGTATCGGTTGAAGCTTGTTGACTGTTTCTGAGACGAATGGCATCATCTGGCACAAGCGACCATGAGATTTCCCGACCTGTAGTTCGCTTGCCCCGATAAGAACTCTCTCACCTCCAACGACCCGACGATTTTGTTCACGGATCATTTTTTCGCGATGCGGCGCGAGAAAGTAGGCATTTCTATGAAGAAACAGATGTTTCGGGAAAGGGAATGTATTCATAGAGACGAAGGCGCGGAAGGCGAGTTCTATAACGGAGTTTTCTATGTACAAGCGCTTCAACGCCTGCCTGTCGATCGGGCAATGCACGTAGCGGGTAAAGTTAGCTCTTTCTTCTGGGCTGATGCTCCGCACATCCTCGTGTGGCTATGCTCCGGCTGTGCGGGTGAACTTAATCTGGTGGATACACCACGTGCGATAACGCAGGCCTCACGTCGGCAAGCCTGAACATAAACTACGATAACTAATCCGGGAGCGTTAACGACTGGATCCGGACCCAACTGATCAAGCGAACACGCCTTTGGCTTGTTCGTTCTCTTTAAGTCAGTTGAGTTTGGCATTTGGTCGCTAACGCTCCCGGTTCTCTTTGGTCTGCGCTAAAGTGAGCGCAGATGAAGCGTGAGCGGATCGATAAGCTTTTGGTAGAACGCGGGTTGGCACAGTCGCGGGCAAAGGCTCACGCCCTGGTCATGGCTGGTAACGTTCTGGTTGAAGAACAGCGCATCGCCAAGCCTTCCGATTCAGTCCCTGTTGATGCGGAGATTCGCATCAAGGGAGCTGGCGACCCTGCTTCGCGATTTGTAGGTCGAGGTGGCTTGAAATTAGAAGCGGCTTTAATCGAATTCGATATCGATGTTCGCGATCTCCGGTGTTTGGATGTAGGCGCATCCACCGGCGGTTTCACAGACTGTTTGTTGCAGCGTGGTGCTCGACACGTCGTGTCGATCGATGTCGGTCATAATCAGCTCGATTGGCGCTTACGAAGCGACCCTCGGGTAGAGGTCCGCGAGGGTCTAAATGCACGTTACCTTACGGCGGAAAACTTCGACCACAAATTTGATATCGCAGTGATGGATGTTTCGTTTATCTCTGCGACCAAGATAATGCCGGCCCTTGTAGATCTACTGATTGAAGGGGGGCAATTAATTGTTCTGATCAAGCCTCAATTTGAAGTCGGTCGCAGTGAAGTCGGAAGTGGAGGTATCGTTCGCGACCCGGAGAAACATGCTCGGGTGATTGACGAAGTAAACACAGCCGCCGCCAAACTAGGTCTGCAAGTTGGCAAGGTAATAGAATCACCAATTCGAGGTGCCGACGGGAATACCGAATTTCTTGCTCTATATTCGAAATCGGGATCGAGTCAGGTAGGTTGAGTGGCGAAGACAAGGAGGCAAGTCCGCGACTTACTTGCCTGGTTCTCCGAATGGGTCCTCCAGTTATTTCCTCACCGGCCAAAACTCGTTGCCGGGAGCCGCGCTTGCAGTTACCATTGCCAGCGTTTTCTAATCTGAGCTTCCTACTGACCACCCACGTTTGGAACACTACCTGGGCCAAGGTCGGTGCGGCCACTTCCAAGGCAAAATGAGCAGTTCTGCGATAAAGCGGATAGGTATTGTAGTAAAGCCGCACCAACCCGAGGCGCTGAAGACAATCTGCGAGGTGGTGGAGTGGCTGGGCGAACGAGGCATTTCGGTTGTCGGCGGCCCTGAAATCGAACGCGAACGAATCGAACATGAAACCGGTTGCGCCGTCGAGACTTTCGACCACGCCAAGCTTGCCGCAAGTGTCGATCTGATGCTCGTATTAGGAGGCGATGGCACCATGATCGCGACCGCCCGCATGCTCGGCGATCGCGAAGTGCCGGTTCTGGGGGTGAACTACGGCGACCTTGGCTACCTCGCGGAGTTTCGCATCGAAGAACTCTATTCGGCGCTGGAGACGATATTGTCCAACAACTATCGTCAGGACAAGCGAGTGATGCTCGACGTCGAACTTCTCCGCGGCACAGAGCAAGTAACGCACAATCGCGTACTCAATGACGTGGTGATTAATAAATCTGCGCTGGCGCGGATCATCGAGATCGAAGCTTACTCTAATCAACAGTTCGTCAATTCATTCAGGGCTGACGGTCTGATTGTTTCGACGCCGACGGGATCGACCGCCTACAATCTCTCAGCGGGGGGACCGGTGATCTATCCTTCGATGAATGCTGTGGTCATAACCCCGATCTGCCCCTTTACGCTTTCGAACCGTCCTTTAGTTGTGCCGGATGATGCGATTATCGAATTGCGTTTGAAAACCAACGAAGAAGAAGTTGCCCTTACGCTCGACGGCCAGGTCGGGTTTCCGCTCCAGGTTGAGGATCGCGTCGTGATTCGCAAAAGTGCAACTTCCTTTAATCTGGTGCAACCAATGAATAGAAACTATTTTGATGTCCTGAGAGACAAGCTGCGCTGGGGCAGGTAATCGAAGTGGTCTTAGGACCCGGGAGACCCAGAGATCAAAAACCATGGCTGAAGACAAAGACAAAACTCAATCCGACCCGATAATCGATGCAGACGCTTTCGAGCGCGAGGTCACCACGGATCTTGACGAGGAAACACCAGACAAACCCAAGGGCCTGCCTCTTCACACACGCATACTAATCGGGCTGGTGATCGGCGTCGTCGCCGGCGTCATAGTCAACAAGGTATTTGGCGGCGAGCATACCCGCGTGGTTTGGGTCATCAATCACATTACGCAGCCCATCGGCCAGCTCTTCTTGAGCTTGCTGTTGATGATCGTCGTCCCCTTGGTCTTTTCTTCACTGGTGGTGGGCGTGGCGGGCATCGGAGACATACGGAAACTTGGGCGAGTAGGGCTGAAGACTTTCGCTTACACGATCATCGTTTCCGGCATTTCAGTGGTTATCGGACTAACGCTGGCAAATACGATCAGGCCGGGCGACCGCATCGATCCGGCAACCTCCGTCGCTCTTGAACAACGCTTCAGCGCCAAAGCAACCCAGGAGGTTGATAGCGCTAAGAAGGCAAGCGGCGAAAAGAAATCTCCTCTGATGACGGTTGTCGAGACCATTGTGCCGAAAAATCCTCTGGCCTCATTCGTAGGGATCAAGCCGGGGGAAGAAAAGCAGACTGACACGCCGAACCTGATTCACATCATGTTCTTCGCTCTGATTCTGGGCATCGCCACCACACTAATTCCGGCAGCTGCAAGTGCGACATTTCTGCGCGTGCTCCAGGGTCTCTATGAAATCACGGCGAAGATCATAGACATCATCATGAAGTTTGCCCCGTACGCGGTTGCCTGTCTGCTGTTCAATAGCCTGGCGACGTTTGGGATAAGTCTATTGTGGGCGCTTGGCTGGTTCGTCGTGACTGTGCTTCTCGGTCTCGCGCTACATATGTTCGGTGTTTTCTCGCTGTCCATCTATTTCTTATCCCGGATATCGCCGCTGGAGTTTTTCCGGCGCATCAAGACCGTGATCCTGACTGCCTTTTCCACATCTTCGTCAAACGCCACCCTGCCAACCGCACTACGCGTCTCCGAAGAGAACCTGGGAGTGCCACAGGAAATTAACAGTTTCGTGCTTACGGTTGGCGCCACTGCGAATCAGAACGGCACGGCCCTCTATGAAGGCGTCACGGTGTTGTTCTTGGCCCAGCTTGCCGGCATTGATCTATCGCTAGGTCAGCAGTTGACGGTTGTCTATCTGGCCATACTGGGCGGTATCGGCACGGCCGGCGTGCCGTCGGGCTCGATCCCCTTCATCATTGGTGTGCTGGTAACAATTGGTGTGAACCCGGCGTTGATTGCGATCATCCTGGGAGTCGACCGGATACTCGATATGTGTCGCACAACGCTTAACGTCACCGGAGACCTCACGGCCGCAACTTACGTGGCCCGATCAGAAGGCTATGAACTGCTGCGACCGCACACACCAGCCATTGTAAGAGCGGGGGTGGGCCAGGAGGCGGGTTAAAAACAGAGATCAGGAACCGTTTGTTAACACAAGCGCCACAATCTGGACACACGATCAGGATTTCCTCTGAGGCCACTGGAGGATTGAGGACATGGTTTTTCCAATAGCAGACGACAATACCGATCGCACCACTACACCGATAGTCAATTACATACTGATCGGCATTAACCTACTCGTGTTTGTTTTCCTCCAAGGCCTTGGCACTAACGATCGCTTCACTTATGCGCTCTCGACAGTGCCTTTGGAAATTGTGCGTGGTGAGGATGTTAGAACTCCGGACCGCGTGGTGCCCCACCCGATGACTGGTCAGGAAGTATTGGTTCCTGGACTTCAGCCGACTCCCTTCACCGTCTATCTCACTTTGATCACTTCGATGTTCATGCATGGCGGCATTGCGCACATCCTGGGAAACATGCTGTTTCTTTGGATCTTTGGCGACAATATCGAACACACGCTGGGCCACGTCAGGTACGTCATCTTTTATCTGGTCTGCGGAATCATCGCTGCTCTGGCCCACGTTTTTACGACCGTGGCGTTTTCGTCTGACCCAAGTAGTCTTTTAATTCCCAGCCTTGGCGCTTCAGGCGCCATCTCCGGCGTTCTCGGCGGCTACATCCTGCTTCACCCCCACCGTCGCGTGACGGTGTTTCTGTTCCGCATCCTTACCCAGGTCCCTGCCTACGTGGCGATAGGGCTGTGGTTTGTTTTCCAGCTCATCAGCGGTCTCGGCTTTCTGGGCGGCGGTTCAGCGCAAGGCGGTGTTGCCTACGCGGCACACATCGGAGGCTTCATCGCTGGTTTAGTGCTAGTGAAGTTCTTTGCGATCGGGCGGAACCCGTAGTCTTAAGCTTAGATCAAGCAGATTTGGATTGTGTATCGGAGGCGAAGCGCGACGGCGCGCTTCATGTCCGACACACTTTAGTTTGTCGTCGGCTGCGGCAAGCTCAACCTTCTCCTAGACCATTGCAAGCTTAATATGTCGTGAGTCACGACAAGCTAATAAAGCATGTCGGACATTATTGCAGCCCTGCCGATGGTCGGTTAAGATCAGCCCCTCCGAGGAGCGTTTTATGCCGCCAACAGAAACTGTTCTGCCGCCGACGAATCAGCAATGTCTGGAGATCCAGTCAACTCCGCGGGAGAAGATGAATCTCTATCCGCTGGATACTTTTGCTTACGAATTTCCGGGCCGGGAAATCAAGATCAATTTTGAGATACCCGAGTTCACGGCCATCTGCCCGTTCTCAGATTTTCCCGACTTCGCGACAATTCGCCTCGGGTACATTCCGAATGAACGCTGCATCGAGTTGAAAAGTTTGAAACTCTACATCAATTCATTTCGCAACGTGAAGATCTTTCACGAGCACGTGATCAATGTGATTCTCGAAGACTTTGTTCGAGCCTGCGATCCGCTAAGCGTAGACCTTGAAGGCGACTTTCACGTGCGTGGAAATGTAAAGACGGTGGTGCGGGCGAGCTACAAAAAAGAGTAGGCAGGAAGCAGGAGCAGGAGGCAGGAAATAACAGCGTGGACTTTACGACTATTTTTATCATCGGGGGAGTTGTTTTGCTCGCGATTCTCTTTCTGATCGCTCGGCTTGCAATTCGCTGGGCGGTTCGCATGATGATAGTCGGCGTTATCTTTGTGGCCCTGATCGGAGGCGGCCTTATTTGGTGGTGGACAAACAGACTCGCAACGAAATCCTCCCCAGCGAAACCCAGACCCGCGCCAACCCGGCGCGCATCCTCGCAATGATGGCCGGAGACAATGGCGGAAACTGATACCGACGCCGGCGATCAATTTGATGCTCGCATAAGTCCCACAAAACTCGACGAGGGAACCCCGGGTCTCTGGCGCCGATACAAGAAGCTCCCACCGAACGTCTTTGCGATCAGCCTCGTCAGCCTCCTCAACGACGCTTCGAGCGAAATCATCTACCCGCTGTTGCCGGTCTTTCTTTCAATAACTCTGGGGGCGAGCCCGGGGATTGTGGGTTTGATTGAAGGGGCGGCCGAGTCGGTTTCCAGTCTGCTAAAGCTTTTTGCGGGTTACTTCAGCGATCGCCGTGGCAAACGCAAAGCCTTCGTTGTCCTTGGTTACTCTCTGGCCAGCTTCGCTCGTCCATTGCTCGCCTTCGCCACAAGTTGGTACCAGGTGCTAGCGATTCGGTTGACGGACCGCGTCGGCAAGGGGATCCGCAGCGCTCCACGCGACGCGATGATTGCCGATACGGTGGCAGTTGAAGAGCGCGGCTTGGCGTTCGGGTTTCACCGGGCAATGGATCACACCGGAGCAGTGGTCGGCCCGTTGATAGGTTATCTGCTGGTGATGTGGTTGGCCGCCGATCGTAACTCACCTTCCGCTAGCGAGTTCACGAAGATATTCTTGCTGGCTTCGATACCGGCTATCGCGGCCGTGCTGGTAGCTGTCTTCCTTGTGCGCGAGTCTCCGCGGCAACGAAAGGTGCGCGAGGAGAAGGATGTCGAATCGGAGGCCATAGTGAAGCCGCCACGTCTTTCTCTGAAGGGCTTCGACCGCAACTTCAAGGTGTTCCTGGTCCTCATTGCTCTCTTTACGCTGTCCAATTCCTCAGACGCTTTTCTGCTCTTGCGGGCGCAATCAGCGGGAGTTTCTGTAGCCATGATCCCTGTGCTTTGGGCTATGCTGCACGTAAGCAAAGTACTGAGTTCGCTAGTCGGCGGCGATCTTTCGGATCGACTAGGGCGTCGGCGTCTAATCGTCTCAGGTTGGATTTTGTATGCGGCCGTTTATGCCGGCTTTGCTTTCGTCACCAACGAGATTTCTGTTTGGATCCTGTTTTTGATCTACGGAATCTATTTTGGCCTGGCGGAAGGCGCGGAGAAGGCCCTGGTCGCTGATCTGGTGAGACCGGAACAGCGTGGCACGGCTTACGGACTGTATAATCTAGCTTTCAGCATAACTGTGCTGCCGGCGTCTTTGTTGATGGGTGCAGTTTGGAGTTGGTGGGGACCCACGCCCGCGTTCATTTTGGCCGCGTGCCTGGGCGCCAGCGCGGCGATACTGTTGTTGATTCTCGTCCGCACGCCGCTGCAGGCAGGCTCAGCAAGCGCACCATAACGCCTGAAAACAATTTTCGAACGGGAAAGCCTGCATCGCTCCGCACAAAGTGCAGATCCTGATGCTGAAGCGGTTGGTGGCGAGTTGATCGGCTTCGAAACGAATCCTAAACTCAGACGTTCGAAACTAAACGATCCACCAAAACACACTAATCAACACGAAAACTGTTAGTGTGCGTTCGTGTTGTTTAGTGGATCGTCTGTGGTTTTTTGGCATTGATTGATGAACTCCAGTTATCGCGTAATCAGAACTGAAGGCGAACTGCGCAAGGCGGTAGAATCGTTATCCTCACTCCAGGCGGTCGGATTGGATACCGAAACCACTGATCTTGATCCCTATACCTCCCGCTTACGTCTGATTCAACTGGGCGCACCAAATGGCGTCATAATCGTCGACCTCGATGCGTTCACGGCGGCCAACAACGGCAACCTGGCAAAGACCGAAGCGCTTGCCCCACTGAGGCGTTTACTCGCGGCGTTACGCCCGATCAAGATTGCCCACAACGCCAAGTTTGACGCGAAGTTCATCAAGCACAATCTGGGTGTGGATCTGGGCGGCTTGTTTGACACGTTGCTCGCCAGCCAGTTGATTGGCGCCGGGCAAATCGATGAGCGGCACGGATTGGAGATTGTCGCTTCGCGTTTCTTGAACGAGGCGATTGACAAGAGCGAGCGGCTGAGCAATTGGAACTTTGAATTGTCGGAAGCCCAACTCGAATATGCCGCGAGAGATGCGGCGATCCTTTTGCCGTTGCGCGAGAAACTGATCGAGCTGCTGCTGTCAAACTCGCTTAAAGACGTCGCCAAACTTGAATTCGAATGCGTGATGCCGGTGGCTGATATCGAGCTGGCCGGCTTCTACATGCATACGGATCGCTGGCTCGAGCAGCTATCAATCGTCGAGAAGAAGCGAATGCAGCTCGCCTGTCAGTTACAGGAAGTATTGGCGCAAGAGTCATCTCAGGGCTCGCTGTTCGGCGGTCCGCAACGAGATGAAATCAATCTCGATTCGCAACAACAGGTTACCCAGGCACTCGAGCGGCTCGGCATTCCAGTTCCTGACTCCACTCGTAGCTGGAAGCTGCAACCGCTGGCCGCCCAATACCCGATAGTTGGAACTTTGCTCGAATACCGCACGGTGCAGAAGGCTTTGACGAGCTACGGTCAGAATATGATTGACCTCATCAATCCAGTGACCCGCCGGCTGCATGCGGACTTCCGCCAAATAGGGGCGCCGACGGGAAGATTCTCGTGCACGAATCCAAATATCCAGCAGGTGCCGCACGCGACTGAATACCGCCGTTGCTTCAGCGGCCATCCATCAGGCCGAAAACTCGTGATTGCCGACTACTCGCAAATTGAGCTTCGTATCCTTGCCGAGTTCTCAGGTGATCAGGGTTTCATCGAGGCTTTCAACTCAGGGGCAGACCTGCATCGGGTTACAGCAGCGCAAGTCTTCAATGTGGGGCTTGAGCAGGTCTCGAAAGAACAGCGTGATTTTGCCAAGCGACTAAACTTCGGCGTGGTTTATGGCATCGGCGCACAGCGGTTCGCTTTAATGACTGGATTGAGCGCCCCAGAGGCCGAGAGTATTCTGCGGCGCTACTTCGCCACCTATCGTGGGTTGGATACTTACCTGCGCGAGGCGGCGAATCGAGCAGTACGCGAGCGTCAGGCGCGGACGGCGTCTGGAAGGCTGGTGAAATTCAACTTCGATGAGCAAGACCGCCAACAGATTTCGATGACCCAGCGAAACGGCAAGAACACACCAATTCAAGGCACCAGTGCAGACATACTAAAGCGTGCGCTGCGACTGCTGCAGGACGAGTTGCGCGGCAGCAACGCGCGGATCGTAAACATCATTCATGATGAAATCGTGGTCGAAGCCGATGCCGATCAGGCAGAAGAAATCGCTCAGAAGGTTGAGCGCGCAATGTGCATCGCCGGTGAGGAGTACCTGCAAACCGTCCCGGTGAAAGTGGAGACGGAAATTGCGGAGGAGTGGATTAAGTAACCAGGTATCTCAGTGGAGTCGCTCAAACGTGAGTGAACCATCCAAGCCCAAGCTTAGGTAACTTGAGCTTGCCCCCTTAGCGCCAACACAAGCTTATGCACTTGAATTTCCTCGCTAAGCTTTTGTAGATCGGATGACTCTGCCCGCTCCCTTCTTAACATGTGAACCTGGCACCGCCGTCGCTAAGGTGTTACCAAAAACGGTCTCACTTCATTCTGTGCCTTAACTGCACCGTTGCCCACATCATTAACCATGGATTTGAACGCCTCCAGGTCGATCAGGCGCAGTCGTGCCTCAGTCCTCACGAAGAGATCGTCATCGTCGTCAAAGCCTACCTTAGCGTAGTCCAGACTGTGATTGAGTTTCAGTAGCTTGAATTGCAGGTCGGCTGAAACCCGCATGTTCTTCTTGACCGCGACGATGATCCCTAAAACCAGAAAATCTGTCCCGGCTGCCACGAGCATCGACTTGCCCTGACGTTCGATAACCCATGTGTTAGCCCCCGTCTTGCGATGCGTTAAGCCGGAATCTTGCAGCAGTCGAATGACTTTAGCTACTGACGCTTCCCTATCTTGTGGCGTCGATTTGGTAGTTACGGTGCGCGCCAGCAGAGCATGGGGAAGACTGATCACTACGGCCACGGCAACTACCAGGGGAGCGAAATTATTTCTGATTTTCATGTAGCGAGATTCTCCTGTAAAAGCTGAAGATAAAGGTCGCGCTGACGATAGCACCCTGACTATCGACTCACAACACGAATTGGGTCTTATCGCCGACGCCACAAGAGGTAGGCGACCAGTCCCGCTAACACCAAAAGGAAGCCGATGCCGGACGTTCGCGGCGCAAGATATACGAGATCAAACGTGAGGAGCGAGGCGAGCAGAATGTAGATTCCCGGCACCACAGGATAACCAAACGTTCGGTACGGGCGTTCGACGTTGGGTGCTTTGCGTCGCATGACGATAACCGCGCCGACCATCAAAACATAGAAAACCAGATCGGCTGGAATGATGTATTCGAGGAGCTGGGTATAGACGTTGCCGTAAGTCGTAGACCCGGCGCTGTCGGTAGTCACCGTGCGCGGCAGCGTCAAGAGCGAGGCCCAGATGCCCTGGATTACCAGTGCGACTGCTGGAACGTTGCGCTTGTTGAGTTTTCCGACACTCGCAAAGAAGAGTCGATCCTGCGCCATCGCGTAGTAGACACGAGCTCCGGCGAGAATCAGACCGTTATTGCAACCGAAGGTTGAGATCATTATGGCGATCGCCATCAAAGCGGTTCCGGCGGGACCGAGCGCGACCTGCATCGTGGCGGTGGCTACGCTGTTTGGTGGCGCCTGAATGACTGACAGCGGCAGAGTTACGACATACGCCAGGTTTGCCAACAGATAGAGTCCCACCACAACGGAGCATCCTGTAAGCAGCGCTCGCGGAAGTGTGCGTCCGGGATCACGAATTTCGCCGCCGGCGAAGGTGACGTTGTTCCACGCTGATTGCGCAAATAAAGGCCCGGTCATCGCCCGGCCCAGGAGCATCACCAGGGCGAGTGCGCCGACGGCTTGCAGTCCAGGTTGGGCCACCTGCGGGTTCCATCCGTTTGCCGCGGAGTTCCACCAGAAGGAAGTGTGCGCGGCGCTCAGGCTGTTCCAACCTAAGAACAGCCCCGCCAGAATCAGTCCGGCAAGCGCTGCCGTTTTAGTGAAAGTAAAAGTGTTCTGAATGAATTTCCCAGTCTTTAGCCCGCTGGTGTTCGTAAGTGTGAGGAAAAGGATCAGCAGCACGGCAATCAGCTGTGCGGTCGAGAGACTCATCGCATATCCGCCGCCGACATGTACGGGATTGATGAGGTAGTTGCGTTCGGAGATGGTGGGCCACAGAACACCGAGGAAGCGAGCAAAAGCAACTGCCACCGCCGCTATGGTTCCGGTCTGAATGACGAGGAACAGTGACCAGCCAAAGAGAAAACCGGTCGCCGGACCATAGGCCTCGCGCAGAAAAACATACTGACCACCAGCGCGGGGCATCATCGCCGCCAGTTCGGCGCAGCACAGCGCGCCAGTAATCGTCAGAAGCCCTGCGAGTGCCCAGGCCATCAGCAGCCATCCGGGAGCGCCTACTAAGCGCGCCGATTCCGCAGAGGTGATGAAGATGCCGGAGCCAATCATCGACCCTACGACGATCATTGTGGCGTCCAGCGAGCCGAGTCCGCGAACCAGTGTTGGCGCAGTTGATTTGGGGGCTTCGCTCATAAGGTTCGTGTGGGTATAGATGCGTGAGGGCCATGCTGTCAAGAGACAGCTATTGTCCGACACACTTCAGTTTGTCGTTGAGCCACGCCTCCGAGAACCCTAAAGAAGTCTGCTCAACTCTTTGGAGTGTCCCGACGCGTCGGGATCACCGCTTGGCGCTTACGCGACCGGTCGCGACTATGGTGGGATACTCTCAGCGAAACAAAGGCGTCAAGCCGCCTCGAACCAAAGCGGCGCCAGCGCGCCGTACTCCAAGGAGTTGCGCAGTTTCCTTCAGCTTGTCGCTGTTGTATCCCCAACGACAAACTAAAGTGTGTCGGACATAGGCCTGCTTGACACTGCGCGCGACGCTCACCTAGTCTTGCTGGGCTTGAATGTCGTTACCTAAAACCTGCCGTCTAATCCTGGGAACAAGGACTCGTCCAAATGGTTAAGAAACAGATCATCTCTCTGATTACTGAGAAACGCGCCCACATCGGCGTGATTGGGCTGGGCTATGTGGGCCTGCCCTTGTTAGTCGAATTCGCTCGCAGCGGCTACGAATCGGTTGGGTTTGAGGTAGACGCAGACAAGGCGGCGCAGATTAATTCCGGCAATTCATACATTGGTGATGTTCCGGCTGACGTGCTCAAAGAACTGGTCGATCAGAAACTTCTGAGAGCGACAATTGACTTTAATTGTCTCAAAGAATGCGACGCCGTCATCATTTGTGTGCCCACGCCTCTGCGAAAGACGAAGGAGCCCGATGTGTCTTACATCTTGTCAGCAACTGACGAGATCAAGAAGCGTCTGCGCCGTGGCCAGGTGATCATCCTGGAATCAACCACTTACCCCGGCACCACGAATGAAGTGCTACTGCCGATCTTCGAAGAAACCGGAATGAAGCTGGACGAAGATTTTCTGCTCGCCTTTTCACCCGAACGGGTGGATCCGGGCAACGCGCATTTTCAAACGCATAACATTCCCAAGGTGGTCGGAGGCGTTACTGACGATTCTACCGAGGCAGCCGCACATCTCTATTCGCAAATCGTTAAGGATGTTTACGCCGTGAGCTCTGCGCGGGTCGCCGAGGCGGCCAAGCTGCTGGAAAATACTTTTCGCGCTGTGAATATCGGAATGGCCAACGAGATGGCCCGGCTTTGTTATGCACTCAACATTGACACGTGGGAAGTGATTAGAGCTGCGGCCACCAAGCCTTTCGGCTTTATGCCGTTTTATCCCGGTCCCGGCATCGGGGGACACTGCATCCCGCTCGATCCCCACTATCTGTCGTGGAAGGCGCGTCAGCATGGCTTCGATTCGCGATTCATCGGCCTTGCCGAAGAGGTCAATTCGCGTATGCCCGAGCATGTCGTTCAGTTGGTATCAGACGGATTGAACGATGAACGCAAGGCGATGAATGGTGCGCGAGTCTTGCTGCTGGGCGTGGCTTACAAGAAAGACATTGATGACGTTCGCGAAAGTCCGGCGCTTTCAATTATCGATCGTCTGCGCGCCAAAGGCGCCGAAGTTCACTATCACGATCCATTCGTCAAGGAGATACGATTTGACGACGCTCATACGGAAGCCAGCGGTGAACCACTGTTTTCGGAGCCTTTGACCGACGAAGCGCTGCGGGGCGCAGACTGCATCGTAATTGTCACCGATCACAGCGGCATTGATTACAGTCGGGTTTGCCGGCTGGCGCCATTGATAGTTGACACTCGTAATGCGCTCAACGGGGATCAGCGGCGCGGTAGTTCAGCGCGAATCATAAGACTTTGAAGCTCGACGAGTTTTAGATTTTCTCTTAGTGTTATTTCGTGTGTTTCGTGTCATTTCGTGGATCGTGGTTGGGCGGCCGGCAAGATCGATCCACGAAATAACACTAAACACACTAAACAACACTAAACGACAAACTGAATTTGTGTTGGCAGCCCTTGGGCTCTTGAAATGCTAAAGGTAATCAACGTCGTCGGCGCGCGCCCTAATTTCATGAAGGTCGCGCCGATAGTCGAAGAGATGAAGCGGCGCGAGCATGAGTTTGCGCCGCTTGTCGTTCATACGGGTCAGCATTACGACTCGATGATGTCTGACGCTTTCTTCCGCGACCTCGATATCCCCGAACCGAATGTGCATCTCGAAGTCGGCTCCGGATCTCATGCGGTGCAAACCGCAGCCGTGATGGAGCGATTCGAGCCGGTGTTACTGCGCGAAAAACCTGACTGGGTGCTGGTGGTGGGAGATGTGAACTCAACGCTGGCGGCGGCGTTGGTGTGCGTGAAGCTGGGAGTGAAGGTCGGACATGTGGAAGCGGGTTTGCGCAGCCGCGATCGCACTATGCCGGAAGAGATTAACCGGCTTCTGACTGATCAAATTGCCGATCTCTTGTTCACGCCGTCTGAGGACGCCAACGAGAACTTGCGCGCCGAGGGGATTCCTGAGGAGCGGATGCGCCTCGTCGGCAACGTCATGATCGATTCACTGTTTCAGCAACTTGCGCGCGCTAAAGAGTCGAGTGTCAGGCAAGTTCTCGGTATTAACGATCAGGAATACGGAGTGTTGACGCTGCATCGCCCTTCCAATGTTGATAACCCGGACACCTTGGCTCGCATCATCGGCGCGCTGGAAGAGATCGGCGAGAGTTTGCCCATCGTTTTCCCGGTTCACCCACGCACCAGAAAGGCACTCGCGGAATTTGGCTTTGAAAAACGAATTCAAAGTAACCGAAGCCTGCGCATGATCGATCCGCTGGGATATCTCGATTTTCTCGGTCTTTACAGTCGCGCTCGATTGGTGCTGACAGATTCAGGCGGACTGCAGGAAGAAACTACCGTGCTTGGTATTCCGTGTCTTACCTTGCGAGACAACACTGAACGTCCGATTACAGTCGAGATGGGAACAAACACGATGGTGGGGACGGATCCGGACAAGATTGCCAGCGCCGCCTTCGCCGCGCTCAACGGCTCCATCATTGAAGGTCGACGCATCCCGCCGCTTTGGGATGGCAATACTGCGGACAGAATACTCGACGCGCTGGTGGAAAAAGAGAGGAAGTAAGCCACAGATTTTCACGGATAGGCACGGATCAAGCAGTCAGGATAGGAACAAACAATGATCGCCGACCAACAATGAGATTAAGGACGACAACGGAAGTTCAATCTATTAGTTGGTTCTTTCAGATCCGTGCCTATCTGTGAGGATCTGTGGCTTAGTTTCTCTTCTTTTCAGATCCGCGTTCATCCGCGCAAATCCGCGGCTAAATTATTTCCATGACTGGCCAAGTCTTCAGCCAGCTTCAAACTTGAGTCTTGTCCAATACGCCCAGCTTCCGAACCCCTGCCTCAATTCTCTCTCCCACCACTCGCGGAGTGAAGTGGTTTTCAATATGCTTGTATCCGGAGTCAGCGAGTTGCTGCCAGAGAGCCGCATTGTTGTATACCTCGAGCACACGGTCAGCAAACTCCTGCGGGTCTTGAGCGATCAAGGCATCCCGGCCATTAGACAGCTCCAATCCTTCGGCCGCGAGTGGTGTGGTTACGACCGGAAGTCCGTACGACAGAGCTTCTCCGATCTTTCCATTAACTCCGGCGCCGAATCGCAAAGGCGCCACGAATATTCGCGCACTTTGAAAGAGCGGATCAATGTTTGGCACATATCCCAACACCTTCACCGATTCCGATGCGTAAGCCTGTAATTCCGCCGACGGATTGCTGCCTATTATCCGGAAACAAATCGTCGGTAGCGATTTCTTCAAAAGCGGGAAGATTTCTGTCACGAAATAGTGAATGGCATCGCTGTTGGGTCTATGACTCAGGTGTCCGATGAAGAGCAAGCCCTCTCTTTTCGCAAACGGCTTACCCCGGCCCTTAAGCGAATGAATGGTCGGGACTACCACGATTCGCTCTTCCCCGACAGCTCTTGAAATTACTCTCTTGTCTGCGGTGGATGCACACCACACCTGATGAGTTTCTCGAGCCAGCTTCAATTCCAATTCTTCAAAATGGCGCGCCTCTTTCGCACGCTCTGGCTGACCGGTGATCTTGAACTCACGATCGAGCCTGACGAATGACGCATCAACCATGTCGAATACAACTTTCACAGTCGTGTCTGCGCGTCGAATTGAATGGAGCAGTGCGGATGCCACATCCGTCCGGCTCAAAATTGCGAGTCGGAAGTTTCGTTTCTTAATCAGTCTCAGGTAGTCGACCACGTTTGCGGTCTCGATCCCGTCTTTCCATAACAGTCGTTCAAATTCCGGAAGCGGTTTCATCGGGACGAAGACCGTTCTCCCAAGCTGCGACAGCGACTGCAGAATGTTAACTATGCGGGCGCTGCCGGCGTCTCGGTCTGGTTGGGGTACACGATCATCGAAAACGATTATGTTTGGCCCTCGTTTTCTGTTGGCGGCCTCATCAGCTAAATCGAGATCCTCGTCGAAGTGTTCACGCTCCAGCACCTCCTGCCACTTCTCGATGAATTTCCGCTGATTAACGAGCTGATAATGTTTGAAGCTAGCGCTGGTATCGGTCCCGGCCGTGGCGCCTTCGTAGTGAATTAGACGCGAGGCAGGCTGGTAGACGACCTTGTAACCAATCGACCGCACTCCGAAACAGAGATCCACGTCCTCAAAATACGCCGGTGCGTACCGTCGGTCGAATCCACCCAGCTGATTGAAAACGTCTTTCCTAATCAGGAGAGATGCTGCGGAACAATAGTCGACCTCCCGAGCAAAGTTAAACCTTCTATCTTCAGCCGACTTGCCCCACCCATAGTGAAATGGCTCGCCGTTTTTCCAGACTATTGCACCAGCTTCCTGAATCCTGTCGTCGGGATAAAGCAGCATCGAGCCAACGGCGCCCACTGACGAATCGCTTTCAATCGTGTGCAGGAGGTTCTTTAACCAGTCAGGTAGCACAATCGTGTCGTTGTTAAGGAAGACGAGATACTGTCCCTGCGCAACCGCCGCCCCTTGATTACATGCATCGACAAAGCCTCGATTCTCTTCATTAGTTATCACGCGAACGAAATCTTTAAACTGCGCGAGCATTTCACCGGTATCGTCGGTGGAATCGTTGTTCACGATGATCACTTCTACCGTATTCAAGTCGATCTCCAGCAGTAGTGATTGAACACACCCAAAAGTGAAATCCACTTTGTTGAAGACCGGTATGAGAATAGAGGTGCGGATTCCGGGTTCAGCATTCCCGGATAAATATCGTTTGCGAAGCGCGTCTACGAGACCCAAATGGTTGCGGGTCTTCCACGGGGTGATAGCGGGAGCTTCTGCCTTTAGTTTTGCGGCAGCAAAGTGCTCTTCGATACGTGATAGCGGGCGGGTGGCTCGAGAATAAAGCCGCCGCAACAAGATCTTTGAAGAGAGGCTAAGATTTTCCTGGAGTTTGTGCTTCAGGCCGCGCAGGAGTTTCATGCGTCTGGGCTTTGCATTTCAGCCTCGGTGGTTTGCCAGGCCAGCACCGGCGCGATAAGGCCGACTCGTTTATGTCTTTCGGCGAGTGTGTCGTCGCCGGATTCGAAGACATCGAAGTGAATGAAATCGTTTTCAGCGAAAATGATGCGCTCGTTTTTGATGTCCGCTCCGATGGTGGCGAAATAGCTTCCGGCCTTCAGCAAGTCGCCTGGGATCGTGACCTTGCTGGTAAATCTGCCGGCCTTCCTGTCAATTGCACCTTCGGTCAGGGTGTCGTAGTCGGAAGTAGTAAATAGGATCTCGCCTTTGGCATTCCTCAACACGATGAACAAACGAGATTTTCGCAAAGCCATCCTGGCCTCGTATTGCATTGAGATCGTAAAGGGTTCCCGGCAATCGATTGCCTGGGTAGCGACGCCGCCCTGCAACGTGTTCGCGCTCTTCAACTCAATTTCACTACTCGGTGTTGTCGGAGAGCTGGTCCAGGTGATGGGAGAGTAAAGTCGATTGGCTCGATCCAGATAATGGGCGGAGACTTCGCGCACCGGCCCGCTCATGACAACAGCTCCTTCGTGCAATAGGATCGCGCGTTCGCAAAGGGCATTGACGGCGCTGATGTCATGGCTAACGAAAAGCACGGTGCGTCCGGCCCGCGAAATTTCATTCATTTTACCAAGACACTTCTTTTGAAAGGCTGCATCACCCACTGCCAGGACTTCATCAACAATCATGATTTCCGGCTCGAGATGGGCAGCGACCGCAAAGGCCAGGCGCACGGTCATGCCGGAAGAGTAGTGCTTCACGGGCGTGTCGAGAAAGGCTTCAGTCTCGGCAAAGGCCACTATATGGTCAAACTTGCGTTCGATTTCCTGCCTGGTCATGCCAAGAATGGCACCGTTTAGAAAGATGTTTTCCCTGCCGGTGAGTTCTGAGTGAAAGCCGGTGCCAACTTCCAGCAGGCTACCGACTCGCCCATTCAGGAAAACCCGACCTTCGGTAGGTTTGGTGATCCGCGAAAGAATTTTCAGCAGGGTTGACTTGCCGGCTCCGTTGCGCCCGATGATGCCTATCACCTCTCCCGGCGTAACCTCAAAACTGACGTCCTTGAGCGCCCATAGAGTGTTGCCGGAAGTGCTCTCGCCGTTGCGCTTTTGATCGAAAGGAGCACGCACCAGCGCCGCCACAGTGTCGCGCAGACTGTTGTGTAGTTGACGCGCGTTGATTCGATATCGCTTGCTGACGTGCTCTACTCGAATAGTCGGCTTCATGGGGCAACTCAGACAATGTCGGCAAAGGTGTCTTCGACGCGATGAAAGACGTACGTTGAGTAAGCAAGTAGAACCAAGGTCATTGCCGCCGAGACAGCAATCACCGCCCAGTCAAACGGCTTCCCAAACAGCGACGTGCGAAAGCCTTCAATGATGCCGGTCATTGGATTGAGAGCGAGCAACCACTTCCACCGTTCCGGCAGGATGCTGGATGGATAGATTACCGGAGAAGCAAAGAGCCAGAGCTGAACCAGAAAGGGCAGCGCATAACGTACATCCCTGTATCTCACGTTCAGAGCAGACATCCACAATCCAATGCCCAGCGCGAGCAGAGTCGCCAACAGGATGAAGAGCGGCAGCAAGAGTAGCGACCAGGTGAGGGTTATCTGGTAGTAGATCAGCATGGGTATCAGCAAAACGAAAGCGATACCGAAGTCGAGCAGGCCCGCTGCGACGGCGGCTGCCGGAATGATCACACGGGGAAAATAGACCTTCGTAATCAGGCTGGTGCTTCCCACCAGACTGTTGGAACTATTGGTCACGGCATTCGCGAAGAAGGTCCATGGCAGCAGTCCGGCGTACGCGAAAACTGGATAAGGAATATTGTCAGAAGGCATGCGGGCCAGCTTGCCGAAAAAAAGCGTAAAGAGCAGCATCGCAAAAAGCGGTTGGATAATCGCCCAGATTGCTCCGAGAAACGTCTGCTTATAGCGGATCTTGATGTCACGCCAGATCAGGAAATAGAGAAGTTCACGATAGGCCCAAATCTCCCGAACGTTTAGTGACAAGCCGGTGCTGTCGGCCTCAATTACGATCGATGTATTGTCGCGGAGAGTCGAGGCAGTCGCCTCAAACTGTTCAGAGGAATACTCCGAAGTGGGCTCGATCAGTGAAGAATGTTCAGCGACGGGAAGCTTTTTGGTGGTGTTCAAAATCGATTACTTCGAAGTCTATTCAATCGTGCCAGATCCAAACCCGGGCTTTAGCCGAAACGGAAATAGAGGCGGTAATTCTTCGACTTGCGAGTCTAGCCATCGCCCAATGTCCACGTCAAGCATGGTCACTCGCCGGCACTGATGCAGTTTGACTTGGCGTCCTTTGCGAAATCGTCTGCGACCTTTGCGTTTACTTCCTTTTAATACCGCAAAGGACACAAAGAATCTAGCAAAGGACACAAAGAGACCAGATAACAAGCTAAACTGCATCAGTACCCACTCGCCAGCTGACTCAAATATTGGTGGTGGCCATCTATGATAATCTGCTGCACCGCCGCGTCTCAGAAGTGCGAATCCATTTCGTTACGGCAGACCGATGCCCGCTACCGTAGGTACAGATAACAGTTGTGTTTGGCAGCGTCTCAATGGAGAGGTAGCAGTGACTAAGAGCCTGAACGCCGAACCGTACGATACTGATAAGGCGCGGCATACACACTATCTGCAGAACTACGAAGAGCACTTTGAAAAACTTCTAGGTAAAGAGATTAGACTATTGGAGTTGGGTGTGTACAAAGGTGGGTCCCTGCTTCTCTGGAAAGACTACTTCGATAGAGGATTGATCGTTGGCCTCGACTTGACCCGAATTGAGCTTAATGATTCCAGCGGCAGGATTCGTACCTATTGTGGCGAGCAACAGGATACGGTTCTGCTCGATCGAATCGCTCGGGAAACGGCGCCCGAGGGTTTTGACGTGATCATAGACGACTGCTCACACATCGGCGAGTTAACGAGAGTCAGTTTTTGGCATCTGTTCGACAATCATCTCAAGCCTGGCGGTTTGTATGTTATCGAAGACTGGAGCACCGGCTATTGGGATGGCTGGTTTGATGGCGTCGGTCTGAAGCGGCGCGCGCGCTTTACTCATAGCCCGATACTTTTTCGCTTCAGAGAGAAGCTGGCCCGACTCTACAACAGCAAGGCAATCGAACGCATACCCCTGGCGCAAACATTCATCGTGGCAATAAAGAAACTCATAAACAGAAGCCAGTTTCAAAGCCATGATTATGGCCTGGTTGGGTTTATCAAAGAGCTTGTCGACGAGTGTGGAATGGCCGACATCACCCGCCGCGACTTTGGGAACCCGCCGGAGCGTCCGTCAAAATTCAAGAAGATGGAAATCTCACCGGGGCAGGTGTTCATTGTCAAAGCTTCTTAGCGAGACTCGGCCTCGATGAAACCAGTTGAGTGATATAAGAGTTGCATTACTTTAAGAAACTAACGCGCGTCCTTCCGCATGGCATTCGTCGTACTCTGGGTGGTGTCCGACGCAGGCTGCGCGCAAGTCCGGCTAAGAACCGAAGGCACAAACAGCGCCTCCTCAAGGATCCCGCGCTTGCTGCCAGTGAGCACGACTTGCTCATCAAGGTTGACAGCAGAATTTCGCCTGATGATGGGATGTACACGGGGAATGGAGTTCCGTACTTCAAAGTCGGCCTCTCGGCAAATAGCTGTATCGATGAAGCAATCGAAGCTGCCGGGATCAAGTCTGTTTCTCGTGTCCTTGACCTGCCGTGTGGCTACGGTCGCGTCTTGCGATTCTTAGTGCGGCGGTTTCCCAACGCGAGTTTTACCGCTTCCGATTTGGATCGGGCCGGCGTCGACTTCTGTGTGGATACGTTTGGTGCGAAGGGTGTCTATTCCGTGCTGGATCCGGCGAGTTTCTCGCTGGGTAGCCAATTCGACCTGATCTGGTGTGGTTCTCTGGTGACGCATTTAAACGAGGCCGGCATTAGCCACCTGCTCGCCTTCTTCTCTCGCCATCTATCGCCGGGAGGGTTGCTGGTCTTCACGACTCATAGCGAAGAGGTCATTCGGCGAATGCTTAACCACGAATTTGAATATGGGATACCGCAAGAGTCCACGGAAACGCTAATCGAAGGATATCGTCGCCAGGGCTTTGCCTTCGTTGACTATCCAGGAGCCGACGACTACGGGATTTCGTTAACCTCGAGAAGCTGGCTTCGCGCCCACGCGGAGAAGATTGGCCTGAAGGAAGTCTATTTCCGAGAGACGGGCTGGGACCATCACCAGGATGTTTACGGATGGGTCAACTCATAGGCTAGCCCGCGGCAATTGACGGATGACTCTTCCCCGACAAATCAAGCAAGCACTTCGAGGACAAGTCAGCCCGGGATCCGCCTTACTTGAGATAGGGCGACGCGGCGGCGTGGCCATACGCGCCGGACTTGAACGGCTGGCGAACGCATCGACCGCGTCAGACAAAGCAGTGCGCCTGCGACCGGAGTTTGCCTCGATGCCCTCCGCGCAGTTGCTTACTCATTTTCAAACGCGCTCACAGCCAAGGTTCTTCCCTGGTTTTCACCTCCCGGCTGAAACGATGTCAAGGGTCTCACGAGCAGCCTTCCCTTCAGAATCAGACAAGTTGCTGAAAGACGCTGTTGCGATTTCGAATGAGCATCGGTGGCCTCTGCTCGGCTATGGCGAACTGGATTTTGGCGAGGAGATTGACTGGTTGCGCGAGCCTGTGTCTGGGGTGCGATGGCCTGACGAGCACAAGACAGAGTCGGCAGTCCGAGAGGGCGAAGACATTCGAGTGCTGTGGGAGCTAAATCGCCTCGGCCATCTGATCACTGTGGCACGGGCTTTTGCAGTAACCGAGGACGAACGGTTCGCGGAAGAAGTTTTTGTTCAGTTGGAGAGCTGGAAGGGCCAAAATCGGTTCGCGTTCGGACCCAACTGGAGTTGCGCAATGGAAGCGGCATTACGAGCGATGAACTTGCTGGCCGCCTTTCAATTGATTCGCTGTGCTAGCTGTTTGACCGTTGCACGCCTTGAAATGATGCTCGGGCTCTTTGAGCGACACGCGGAATACATCAAGCGGCATCTGGAATTTTCCTACCTGGCAACCAGCAATCACTATCTCTCTGACGTAATAGGGCTCCTCTGGCTGGGCGTGTCGTTACCCGAGCTGGAAGCTGCGAACGATTGGCAGAGTTTCGGATTGCGTGAAATGCTTCGGGAAATTGACAAGCAGGTTCTTGCTGACGGGACGCATTACGAGTCTTCCACGGGCTATCATCGGTTCGTACTCGAGCTGCTGCTCTACTCTTTCATTCTGTGCCGCGCGAATTCGATTGAGATTGAAGATCGATACTGGAAGAGACTTTTTTCGATGTTCCAATACACTCGTGCTTACCTTCGGCCCGACGGTCGAGCACCGCTGGTCGGAGATACAGACAGTGGCCAGGTGATGCCGATCGCTCGTCACACGGCCGACGAGCATTCGTATCTTCTGGGAATTGGCGCGGTGGTTTTCAATGACCCAAATTTCAAAATCGATCCGCAGCCGCCTCAGGAGTTGATTTGGATATTGGGCCCCGAAGCTCTGGAAACATTTGCAGGACTAAAGACCACGGCCTGGGACAGCATATCGTCTGAGGCGTTCGCTGCAACGGGGATTTACACGCTGCGAGATCTGGATTTGTATCTGCTGTTCAACGCCAGTGGAACAGGGCTGAAGGGCCGTGGTTCACATGGCCACAACGATGCGCTCAGCTTGGAAGTGTCAGCGTGTGGCACAAACTTCCTGGTCGATCCGGGGACTTTTGTTTACACGGCTGACTACGCGCAACGTCATCAGTTTCGCTCGACCGGTTATCACTCAACGGTTGAAGTAGACGGAGAAGAGCAGAACACCACAGAAGAGACCACGCCTTTTCGGATTGGGGACGAGTCGCAACCGCGAGTCCTGCGCTGGGAAACGGGAACTGATCGCGACCTGATAGTTGGCGAACACTATGGCTACCGACGACTTAAGAGTGGGCCAATCACTCACCGGCGCAGCGTCATGCTTGATAAGACTGAACGCTACTGGTTAGTTGAGGATACGTTGACTGGATCCGGAAGCCATCATTTCAAATTCGTCTTTCATTTGGCTCCGGGCTTGGAAATCGACGAGAGCCAGGATGGGCCGCTACAAGTCCGCGATGCTCAAACCGGATCCCGATTGGTGATTGCGTCTATGGATTTGAAGGAACCTGCAGTCTTTGAGCCGCGTTGGACTTCTCGCGATTATGGAGCGCGAGTGCAATCACGCGCGGCGTGCTGGGCAATACACGCCGAGGCGCCAGTGAAGTTTCGTTGGCTGCTCCTGCCTATCTGTGCTGAAGAAGATGAAAACAGCCGTATCGCCTTAATCGCGAGAGTACAAGCAGGCGATCAGTAACAGCCCCCTTTCCGGGTCATGCAGTCAGTACCACCCCGCGGTAGCGGGTGGGTCGGCGGCCAGACAAAGGCGATTTTCATGAAGACAATACCCGTTGGTGATTGCGATTGGGTCCATCCGGTACCTTAATGATTGAATAAGTCGGTGCTTGAACCCACCCGCTACCGCGAGGTGGTACTGCCTGCATGACCCGAATCGCACTCGTCTGGCTCGCCGACCTGTTGACAATCGACAATCGGCAATTGTCAATCGGCAATATTTTATGTGTGGCATCTGCGGAGTTTGGGAATATGGATCGTCCAACGCGCTAGTTGATACGGCGCTCGTCGAACGGCTGCGCGACACGATGCCGCATCGTGGTCCGGATGACATCGGAGTAAAGATTCTCGACCAGGGTCGACTGGGTTTCGGATTTCGGCGGCTTTCGATAGTCGATCTTTCTCCAGCGGGCAATCAGCCGATGCGCGGGTGCGCGAACAGCGACATTTGGATCGTTTTTAATGGGGAGATCTACAACCACGCCCCGCTGCGAAAAGGACTGGAAGAACGCGGCCACAAGTATCACTCGCTCACTGACACCGAAACGCTGCTTCACCTTTACGAAGAGCGCGGAGTGGATTTTGTAGCCGAGATCGAAGGCGATTTCGCAATCGCTCTCTGGGATGCGGAACGCGAACAACTCCTGCTGCTACGGGACCGACTGGGAGTAAAGCCACTCTATTTCTATCAGCAGAAGGGGCGGCTGATCTTCGCTTCGGAAATTAAAGCGATTCTGGCCCATCCTACGCTGACCGCTGAGCTTGATGAGGAATCGCTCTACCACTATCTGTCGTTCCTGACCACCCCGGCGCCGCGAACTCTCTTCCGGAACATACGAAAACTACCTGCGGGACATCTGCTCTTGATCGACCGGGAGGGAAACGTCCAGACCAGGCAATATTGGGATGCGTTGCCCCCGGAGCCTCAAGCCACGCAGAACAAGCTCAGCGAGGAAGATCAGCGCGCTGAGATTCTTCGGTTGCTTAGGGAGTCGATCAGGAAACGGATGATGTCAGACGTTCCTTTCGGCGTGTTTTTATCTGGGGGAGTCGACTCATCCGCCAACGTCGCGTTGATGGCTCAGGAAATGTCTCGGCCCGTCGATACCTTCACGGTGGGTTTTCGGGATTATGAAGACTTGAATGAGTTGGATTCGGCTCGTCAAATCGCGGAGCGGTTTGGCTCCAATCATCATGAGGTCGTAATCGGCGAGAGTGAGATGTTGAGCTTCCTGCCGGAACTGGTCTTTCATCAGGACGAGCCGCTGGCGGATCCGGTTTGCGTGCCACTCTATTACGTCGCCAGGCTTGCTCGCGAATCGGGAACGATTGTGATTCAGGTGGGCGAAGGCTCTGATGAGATTTTCAGCGGCTACGATAAGTACGTTAAGTATCTGAACCTCTACGAGAACTTTTGGCAGTACGCCGAGCGGGTTCCGGAGTTTGCGCGTCGGGTGGCGAGCGTGGCAGCGCAAGGTTTCGTAGAGAGGACGGTCAAGAAGCCGGAAGCAGTAGACCTGATCAGACGACTGGGTGCGAACGAGGCGCTGTTCTGGGGGGCGGCGATCGTGTTTGATGAAACCCTGAAGCGGAGTCTGTTCTCCGCTGCCCGAAGGCCCAGTTGGGATGGCTCATCGTCGTATGCTGTTGTGCGCGAACACCTGGAGCGAATTGCTCAGGAGCGTCCGGAGTCGGACTTTCTCTCGCAGATGACCTACCTCGAACTGAAACTGCGCCTGCCCGAATTGCTACTGATGCGGGTGGACAAAATGACCATGGCCACCTCGGTCGAAGCGCGGGTCCCATTTCTGGATCACAAACTCGTCGAGTATGCGCTCTCCGTGCCGAGATCACTGAAGGTAGAAGGTAAGAGTGGAAAACACATCTTAAAACGCGCGTTGGAGGAGATTCTGCCGCGAGATGTGCTCTACAAACCAAAGCGTGGATTCGGCGCGCCGGTTGAAGGCTGGTTTCGTGGGCCGCACGGAGGGGCGTTGGAAGACCAAGTCATGAATTCAACGCTGCGCCGGAGGGAGTTTTTTGATTACCAGTTCATCGCCAGACTCTTCGACGAACATCGCCGCGGCACACGCAATTGGGGATTTCATCTGTGGGCTCTTCTGAATTTGAGTGTCTGGTACGACAGGTGGATTGAAGAGTGAGGGCTTGCCTCAAAAAGTGAGATTTACCTAAGCCTTGAAAGGTCATTTCGTGTTGATTCGTGTGACTTCGTGGATCCTCTTGTCTTTTCCCAACAAAAAGGAATGCTTGCTAGACAATCAGTTTTCCATAGCGTTTTAGAGCTCTCACCTTCTTTTGTTTCCTGCGCCACTTCAACACCGCTGCAGGTTCGCAAAAGCGTACGAGCAGCCGCATTCTGGCACCAATCGAAGGCGCACCTCTTAAACCCGGACCCATCAACTTAAAAGCCGAGGCCTTTTCACCAAGCCGGCAGAGATCTTCCGCGCCTGCGAAAGTCAACACTTTCTGATAGTGAGCTAGTTCTTCCGCATTCAATCCGATTCGCTCAGCAACCCGGCGTTGCGCCGCCAGACGTGCCTCAATCATCCAGGGGAAGTCGCGGCTCGCGTTATACCCGTGCTGCCTCCAGGCAGACAGCACACGTGGATCGAAAGCAAAGTCGCCCGCCGTGCTCAGACGCAGGTAGAGATCATAGTCCTCGAGTTTTGCCTGTTCGTCCCACCCTTCCTTTTCCAGCGCGTCTCTGCGATAGAGAACGGTCGGGCTCATAGGAGCAAAGGTCTGTTCGAGTAACATTGCGCGAGCGTCGCCGTTCGCGTAATTGGCCCAATCGCTGGTGCTGTCGATAATCTGGTTTTGCGCATCGATCAGATAGCAATGACCAAAAGCCAACACTGCTTGCGGTTTTGATTCCAGGAGCGAAACACGTGCCTCCAGAAACTCCGGCAGCCAAACATCGTCTGATGAAAGGTAAGCGAAATATTCCCCGCGCGTCTTCGCCAGTCCTTCATTTAGGGTGGCACAGAGCCCGCGATTGCTTCTGGCGACAAACTCAGACGGAAAGGGACAGTCTCTTAGAGTTTCTTCGATGATTCGAGCGGAGTTGTCACGCGATCCATCGTCGATTACCAGCAACTCTGCGGGAGCCAAAGTCTGATTGCAGATGGAGCGCAGAGTTGTGCCAACAAAATGCTCGTGGTTGTAACAAGGCACGACCACCGACACGCCACGTCGCAAGGCGTGAGTGTTTGAAGTACTCGAGTTATGCTGCCCAATCATTTGATGATCGAATCCGTTAGCTGCTCTGGCATTATAGCCTCGACATGAGCCGAAGACTTGTTCTCCTGGGCCCTTACCCGCCACCTTTCGGAGGCGTTTCCATCTACATCAAAACGCTCTTCGAGGTTCTGAAGCACCGTGGCGTCGAGTTGTGGACGTTTGGCGATGTGAAGATTACTGCTCCAAACGTCTTCTTCATGAAAGATAAGCGCAGGGAACTGTTGCCACTGCTGATCCGGCGAGGTCGCAAGGCCCGTATTGCCGACTGCACCCACTTTCTCATCGAGTATCCGAGCTTACTGGTTCCTATTTGGGTGATTCTCAAAAAACTTTTCGGATTCGATTGGATCAAGATCATGCAGGATGGATCACTGCCCTCGAGATATGAGAAGTTCAATCCAATTCGCAGGGAGTTGTTCCGTTTGGCAGTGAACTCTGTCACCGAGTTTATTGTCATCAGTGAAGAATTGGAGAAGTGGCTGCGAACCGAGATCAACGTCAGGCAGGAAATCAGTCTCATCAAAAATCTGTTTCCGATTACTTATCGTGAAACAGAGACGACTCTTTCCCAGGAAGTGGAGACGAGTCTGGCAGCGTACCAGCAACGAACGAAGCGAGTTTGCTCGATTGGTGTCTTTATCCCCAGCTATGGCTTCAAACACGTGGCCGAAGCCGTGGAGAGAATTAGAGAGGAAGACGGGACTGACGTTGGTCTGGTGCTTTTGGATGGTGACTTCGCGACGGAGGAAGGCTATCGATCCGAAGTGCTCCGGAGCAGAAAGTGGATCACGGTGCTTAAGAATGTGCCGCACCCTTCAGTGTTTGAGATTCTCAGGCGCAGTGATGTGTTTGTGCGGGCGTTCGGACTCGACAGCTACGGCCTTTCGCGCGTGGAAGCCATCTGGTGCGGGTTGCCGGTAGTTGCGACGCGGGCGGGAGAAACCCGCGGGATGCTGCTTTATGATTTTGGAAACGTGGAACAACTCGTCAGTCAGTTAAGGGTGGCACTGTTCAGTGAACAATCGCAGGATGCCAGCGACTGGGCTGAGATCTACCACAGAGAAGCTGAAGCGAGTCTGTCAGCTTTGATAACGAAGTTAGGAGAAGTAGACAAATAAACTTATGGGCCGATTCAAACACAAAGCGTTACGATCCACGAGGCTACACGAAATAACATTAACCAGGATGGCCTTGCACAAAGAGCGAAAATCCCACACACGGCAGTGTGTGGATTGTTCAAGTCCGGCCTAGAAAACGAGGGACACCGGCAACCGAATCCCCCGCACGGGAGTGCGGGGATTATTCAAGTCCTACCTGTTCACTTAAATCCTTTGAAAGACTTTTGTCTTGAAACCTGAATGAATAGGGAGGACTTGAACCATCCGCACACTACCGTGTGCGGGATTTTGGTCATGATTATTGCTTCACTGCTCTTAGGCAGGACTTGAACCATCCACCCACTGCCGTGGGTGGGATTTTCTCTTTTTGTGCAAGACCAATCAGGATTAGTGTCGTTTCGTGTGATTTCGTGGATCGTTGCCAGCGGCTTTGCGCAAAAAGTCGTCCAAGCAGTCCGCGATAGCTACCGCGAGGTGGTACTGACTCCATTGCGCGAGGGTTGAGTGCGGCGCGAATGGAGCCGCTCGGCTCCCCAGCTTCCGATCTGGCGAATCGCCACCGCTGCAATCACAAAAAGAAAATAATGCAGAGTCAAAACGTACCGGTACTCAGTGTGCAGGATCGACTGAGTGCAAGAGTAATAAAACGGCACCGCGACCAGAATCGCCAGAACAGCAAACTGTCGCCGCCAAATCAAGATCAGTAGACCAGCCAGTACTAAAGGCAACATCACGGCAGTTATGAAGAGTCGCTGCACAGCGCGCACGATCGCGTTCGGGTAGCGTGTCCAGCCTGCGGAGAGTCGTTGATTTGAGATTAGCGGTACTCGCTCAAGTCGCCACATGTCTGCGGCTCGACGAACCACTACCGACAAAAACCAGAATGGATGTGCACGAATTATCGCGAAGCCACGCCTAAGCCTTTCACGGTCGCGCTGGATTGCGTCTGGACCAAACAGCGTTGCGGCATAGTCTGGCCGGTGGTGAGCCTCCGCTTCCTGTTGCATGATCCCGAGGTCAGTGTTGGGCACGCCGAATCGTGCTGCCTCGTCGTAGTCGCCAATACCTTCCAGCAATGTTTGCCCGGCTCCCAACGAAACCGGAATGAAATGACCAAAGACAACTGCATTCCGAATCGTCAGCGGCGCCAGAATGAGCAAGAAGCCTGCGAGCAGCGCTAAGGCCAACTTTACTCGCCTAATTCCTAAGCCACGCGGAAAAATGAAGAGCAGGAGCAGCGTTAGAAACGGAGCCAGGAGCAGACCGTTCGCCCTGAGCCAGCATGAGACACCTATGCAGGCTCCGGCGACGAATAAGGGCAACCAGGAAGGCCGTTTCCAGGCCCGAGCCAAAAGGTACACGGCAATCAGAATCGGCAGCGCGGCGAGCGTGTCGGGTAAAAGCAAGATAGAATTCCAACTGAACTGAGGTGAGACGGCGGCCAGAAATCCCGCGATGGTCCCGACGTCGAACGTCAGCAACTCCGCCGCTACCAGAAGGATGATTACCGCGCAAAGCGAATCGCAAAAGATTTGGACACGTTGGATCGCGCTGTCTGATTCACCAAAGATCCGATAGACGACAGTCAGCAAGAGAGAATAGCCGGGAGGATGGCCGAGCAGGTCGGGGTCACTGGTCGTCGACGAGGCGTCAAATAGAGAACCGAGGCCGTTGGTCTTTATCAGTCCAGCCAGGTGTTTGTAATTTTGGGTGACACGGGTTTGAACCTGACCAGCCTCGGCCCGTTTGTTATTCCAAACCAACAGTCTAATGCCGAAGGCTGTGAGGAAAATCAGGCTGATGACGACTATTCTTTGCCGGATGATGTTAACCAGTGGCATAGACTTTAGTCTGTGGCGGCGGGTTGAGAAGAGATGGTCAAGTATCTGCCACTGGGTTCCGTTAGATCGTTGGGTGTTCGCGGGCTATGCGAGGCATGAACAGATCTGTGATGGTTTGGTGTTGGCACAAACTCCCGTGCGGGCTCAGTTGATCACACAGACTGAAGTCTGTGGTACCAGGATCGTCGTATCGCACGGCATTATACAAACATAAAGTGATTCAAGGACATTCGATCATTTGTTTCGGAGGAGAAGACTGGTGGTATCACCACCCGCATTCCAAGAACCACTTGATGCGTCGCTTTGCGCGAGCCGGCAACAAGGCCATCTTTGTTAACTCGATCTCGATGGGTCTGGCTTCGGTGGCCAACAAAGACTTCCTCCTACGCGTCACCAGGAAACTTCGCAGTTATGCAAAGCTCGCCCGCACGACCGACGAAGGCATCACGGTAGTTTCACCCGTAGCCATACCTTTTTTTGGCAGCGCCGCAGCCAGAGCAACCAACCGGCGTCTGTTGAGTGCTCAGATTGGCGCCCTGGCGAAGAACCGAGGTTTGAAGAATCCGATTCTGTGGATTGCGATTCCTACCGCTGTAGAAATGATTGGCCGCTTCGGCGAGTCACTGGTTATTTACCATGTGTCTGACAAGTATGATGCCAATACCATGGACCATGCGACGGACCCGGCATTGATCCGAAAGCTTCACGAGCGCGCGATCGATGAGGCGGATCTGATTTTCTATTCTGGTCGTAAGCTCTTCGAGGAAGCAACGCGCGGAAGAGAGCGCTCGTATCTCCTGGAACAGGCCGTTGATTTTGCACACTGGTCAAAGGTAGCCAACGGCGAGGTCAAGGTAGCGACCGAGATTGCCGGCATCCCGCGCCCCCGTTTGGGATATTTTGGAGCGATTGAACCCTGGCTGGTGGATCAGGAGTTGATCAAGCGGGCAGCGCGAGAGAGGCCGAATTGGCAGTGGGTGTTTATCGGCAATCGGTCGCGTGGCCTGGATATCGAGAATTTACCGAATACACATTTCCTGCCGCCGGTGCCTTATCAGGAGCTCCCACGGTATGCGGCGGGGTTCGACGTCTGCGTATTGCCGTGGGAAACTGAACAGACGTTTACGAGTTACGGTTCGGCGATTAAGGTGCGTGAGTATCTGGCGACAGGTAAGCCGGTAGTGATTGCGCGTCTTCCTGAATATGAGCCGATGTCGGATGTACTGCGCATTGCGCGCTCGCGCGATGAGTTTTTCCGACTGGTGGCCGAGGCTCTTGAAGAAAGAAATCCCGAGGCCGCGAGAAAACGTCAGGCGTCAGTAGCTCAGGGCACCTGGGATGCTCGGGCTGAATGGGTCAGCGAATTGATTGAGCAGGAACTAGCGCGCAAGAAATCGTAGCGGTTCGTGTTTGTTCGTGTAGTTTCGTGGATCGTGGTTCCCGAAGGCGAATACACGATCCACGCGCATCACACGAAACCCCCACGAAAAGAGTTCAAAGTCACTGGGCGTACACTGATCAATAAATCTCGACAATGAAGCAAGTTCTCCAAAATCGAAAGACCGGAAAGATTGACGTCGCTGAAGTGCCCGTTCCGGCTTTGCAGCGTGGTCGAGTGCTGGTGCGCACAGTGGCTTCTTTGATCAGTTCCGGGACTGAACGCGCAGCAGTGGAACAGGCGCGCAAGAGTCTGATGCAGGAGGCGCGCGAAAGACCCGAACTGGTCAAGGCGGTCGTGGAAAAGGCGCGAACCGAAGGACTTCTGCAAACGTTCGGCGCTGTGCGCGAGAAGCTGGCTGCGTCTCAGGCGTTGGGTTACAGCGCCGCCGGCATTGTTATCGGTGTGGGCCGCGACGTGACCGAATTTAGCGTCGGCGATCGAGTGGCGTGCGCGGGATTGGGGTTTGCATCCCACGCAGAAGCAATCTCAGTCCCAAAAAATCTCTGCGTTAACCTCCCCGATGGAGTCGATTTTGAAGCCGGCGCCTTCGGAACCCTCGGGGCGATCGCACTTCAAGGCGTGCGACTCGCGGACCCAACACTAGGCGAGTCAGTGGTGGTCATTGGCCTGGGTCTGGTGGGACAGCTCACGGTCCAGCTTCTGAAGGCCAATGGTTGCCGCGTGTATGGAATCGACCTCGAACCAAAGAGGGCCGAGCTGGCCCGTGAGCTGGGCGCTGATGCCGCTACTGTTTCGAGCAACGAAACCAGGCGCGAGGTTCTCGCGTGGACGCGCGAGCGCGGCGCTGACGCCGTACTGATAACTACAGCGACGGACTCTAATCAACCACTGGAGCTGGCTGCCGAGATCTCGCGCATCAAGGGTCGGATCGTGGTGGTTGGTGTGGCCGGCTTGGATATACCGCGTCGGACGTTTTTCGAGCGCGAGTTGGCGCTCAAGATTTCAATGTCGAATGGGCCAGGTCGTTACGATCCTGAATATGAAGAGCGCGGGCACGATTATCCTTTCGGCTACGTTCGCTGGACCCAGCAACGCAACATCGAAGCCTTTCTCGAGCAGGTCCGGGGCGCTCGAGTCAACGTCGATCGTCTGGTCACGCACAGGTTTCGAGTGGAATCTGCCGAACAAGCTTACGAATTGATAGCAGGTAACGGTCAGCAGTCTTATTTGGGAGTCTTGCTTCAGTATGATCCGGAAACCGAATTGGCTCGCGAGATTGAACTTGGTAAGCGTCCAACGGCCACAGCGGGAAAGGCGGACGACGAGGTCCGAATCGGTTTGATCGGCGCCGGGGATTATGTGCGCGGCGTGTTGCTGCCGCACTTCAAAAACGCTGGCGCTCAGTTTTGCTCAATCGCCACAGCTTCGGGTGTGTCGGCCCACGATACCGGCAAGAAATTTGGTTTTGCTCGCGCCGTGTCTGAAGCTGAGGATGTGATCAATGACCCGGAAGTCAATCTGGTTGTGATTGGCACGCGTCATGATCTGCATGCCGAACTGGCGCGTAGAGCCCTGGAGAGCGGCCGCAACGTCTTTGTTGAAAAACCGCTCGCATTGTCAGACGAAGAATTAGACGCACTGTTGGACGTCGCGCGAGGTTCAACGGATCGGCTCATGGTTGGGTTCAATCGCAGGTTTTCGCCGCTCGCTCAGAAAGCCAAAGAGTTCTTTGCCGGCCGACGCGCGCCGCTATCGATTATGTATCGCGTCAACGCCGGCCGCATTCCGAAAGAACATTGGATTCAGGACGCAATTGAGGGGGGAGGTCGAATCGTTGGTGAGGTCTGCCACTTTATTGACTTGATGCAGTATTGGACTGAGGCACCTCCCGTTAGCGTATTCGCAGAGTCAGTCGCGGGTACCAATCAGGAAGTGACTAAGGACGATTCAGTCTTCATCACCTTGCGCTTTGCCGACGGTTCAAATGGCTGCATTGCTTACCTGGCTGAAGGCGACAAGAAGTTGGACAAAGAACGCGTGGAGATTTTCGGCGAAGGCAGAGCGTTCGTGCTGGATGATTTTCGCGGCGCGCAACTTTATCGAAATGGTCGGGAGGGAAAGCTGAAACTGCGCGGCCAGGACAAAGGTCAGTCGCAATGTATTCAGGTTGTTTGCTCAACGATTCGCGATGGACGTTCGGCTCCAATCGAGCTGGCTGATTTGGCCGCCACTACCCGTGCGACATTTCGCGCTATCGAATCGTTGCGAACCGGAAACAGGGTAAGTTTGGTTTAGAGCGGCTTTGCCTCAAAGTAAGCCGTCGCGCCGGTAGCGCATGACTTTTGAGGCAAGGCCGTCTAAAGCTGAGAAGAATCACGATCCACGAATTCACACGAATTAACACGAACGGCTGAATTCAATTCGTGTTAATTCGTGTCTTTTTGTGGATCGTTTGCCTTATTGGTATCCATGGGTCGATCATCTAGTTCCAAGGTAAGGTAGCTCAGTTTGGCGCGAGGCTCTAATTGGCACCGCCGCTTTTAGCGCGGTGCAGTGAAACTCTCTTTATGTGCGGAATTGCCGGAATAGTTTCAATTGAGCCCGAAAAGCAGATCGCCGCGATGTTGCCAACGATCGAGCACCGCGGCCGCGACGATCAAGGTGTTTGGACGTCGCAACCTATTGACGAATTTGAGCGGCGTGTTTCATTTGGCCATCGACGCCTGGCGATCATTGATACTTCCAGCGCCGGCCATCAGCCGATGCTCTCTTCCGATGGCCGCTACGTAATCACCTTCAACGGCGAGATCTACAATTACCGCGAGCTGCGTGAAGAGTTAAAGTCCCATGGCCGCCAAATCACAACCGATACCGACACAGAGGTGCTGCTCGCTGCCTTCGCCGAGTGGGGATCAGACTGTCTGTCGCGCCTGAACGGCATGTTTGCATTCGCCGTTTGGGACAACCTCGAGCGAACGCTCACGCTCGCGCGTGACCACGTCGGAATCAAACCGCTGTACTACGCTTATTTGCCGGCCGGGAGTGGAGGCAGCGGGACATTCATCTTCGCATCGGAAATTAAAGCCATTCTGGCCACGGATTTAGTTTCGCGGGAGCTCGACCGAGAGTCTCTTCACCAGTTCCTGACCTTTCTTTGGGCGCCGGATCCAAACACACTTTTCAAAGGTATCAAGACTGTCCCGCCGGCTACTGTCCTCACGTTCCACAATGACGAAATCAACACTCGCGAGTGGTGGGACGTTTCGTTCAACGAAATCGAGGGAGGTCACAGCGAAGAATGGTGGCAGGAGCGTGTGTTGGAGACACTCGATCGAGTCGTGAAGATGGAAATGGTGGCTGATGTGCCGCTCGGTTCATTTCTTTCCGGCGGAATCGATTCTTCCGGCATCGTGGCGATGATGAGAAATCACAGCAACGGCCGGCGGATCGGCACATACACTGCCGGCATCGACAGTCGTGATCTGCGTTACGACATTATCCCTGACGACGTGCGTTGGGCGCGTCACGTGAATCGCCATCTGGATACTGACTACCATGAGATCATCATGCAGCCGTCGGTGTCTGAGCTCTTGCCGAAGCTCGTGTATCACATGGATGAGCCGGCGATAGACATGGCAATCCCGAGTTATCTAATTTCCCGGGCTGCCCGGGAAACATTGACGGTGATGCTTTCGGGAATGGGAGGAGACGAAGTCTTTGCCGGTTATCCGCGGCAACTGGCTATGAAAATCGCCGGGGCTTTCGATCCCGTGCCTCAACTCTTACGCCGGCCGCTGATGAAGACGATTGCGCGCACACTGCCCGGAGGTCTGCCCGGAAAACTGACGGCGCCGCTGCGGAATGCGAAAAAGTTTGCTCGAAGTGCCGGCATGAATTTTGAAGATCGGTATCTTGGTTACGGTACGTATTTTACTGATGAAGCAAAACGGCGTCTTTACACGGACGACTTACGCTCCGCAACAAACGAACTTGATGCGTACGCAGCTCACCGTCGTTACTTCGCTCGCGTCAGCTCCGCAGCTCCGCTGAATCGATTGCTGTACGTCGACCTGAAGACGTTCCTCCCGTGCCTTAATCTGATCACGACGGACAAGACCTCGATGGCCGCCAACCTCGAAGTGCGCGTGCCGTTTCTCAACCGAGAGATGATTGAGATGGCAGCGCACCTGCCCCCGCGAATGAAGCTTCGCGGGCTGAAGCGTAAATATGTTCTCAAGCGGGCGCTGGAGAGTGTGCTGCCTCGCGAAGTTGTGTGGCGGAAGAAGGCTGGTTTTGGCGCCCCGATCCGTTCATGGTTGCGCGGGCCACTGCGTCCAATGGTTGACGACTTGCTGTCGGAGGAGAACGTGCGTCGCCGCGGCCTGTTTCAACCGGCTGAGGTCAAACGGATTGTGAGTTCGAATCTGTCAGGGCGTGAAGATAATAATCTTCAGGTCTTTCAGTTGCTGAATCTGGAGCTCTGGCAGCGGCAGTTTATTGATTAGTCATACCGCTCCAGAACCGTGGAGAGATAGCGACCGGAGCTGGCGCTCAACCAGCATCGTAAGGACGCCTAAACCCTACTTTGTTTCATTAGCACCGTGCTTTAGCGCGGTGAATTGAATGCCGTGCATGACGGGAAACCGTTTAAACGGTTTCCGGGGCGTCGTTGAACCACCGAGTCACCGGGCTAAAGCCACGGTGCTAATGAGAGACTTAAAATCACTACTGTCCCAACGTTAGTCGAATAGGATCAGCGACTTGGCAACAGCACTACTTTGGATTTGGTTGACAATTTGTGCAAGAGTCCGAAATGTTGAGGTTTTGCTAAACTCATGGGAACTATCACTAAGGTAAATGTGTAGGTTTCGCGCATTTGGCTGAAACCCATAGCTTGTCTTAATCCTGTAAATTCTGTTCATCATGTCAGCGGGTTTACTTCTTTTCGACAGGATTTCAGAATTCACACGATTACATCGAACCAGTGAAAGCGTGTAGCCGGTCCTTAACTAGGTCCGGCTGCTGCGCGATGAATTGAAATCGGTTCGTGCACCTAACGGACATAACTCGATCAAATCCCAACAAGATACAGTCAACGTGCAGACCAACGTTGGGACAGTAGTGACTTAAAATGACTCAATCTGCACACACCAATTGTTTGACACACCCGCTTCGTCCGACTTAATCTGCTTGTGCTTGGTTTCCATGCCGAGCGAATCCCAGACTCCTCACCCGCCGCGAAAGAATTCCTTCAGAAATGGCAGCAAACCAAGAAAAGATTGCTCAACTTGATGATCCCGGCACGGGATCACCATTAAAAGGTGCAGAGAAACAGCGCCGCGTCTTGCTGGTTGAGGACGACAAGGCGCTGAGACGCTTTCTGGAAATTAGTTTGCAGCGTTCAGGCTACGAAGTAGTGCTGGCGGCAGATGGTCTTGAGGCGATGAAGCTCGTGCTCGCATCGACCGTCGATATTGTGGTGACCGACGCTATGATGCCCAATCTCAGCGGCTACGAGCTGTGCCGTTTTCTCAGAAACAGTCCTACACTCGCTCACCTGCCAATCGTTCTGCTAAGCGGATCTCAACCGCGTCAAGGAAGTGCAGAGAAAGAACTAGCCGATGAGTTCCTGACGAAACCTGTCGCCCAAGATGACTTGAAGAGTTGTTTGGACCGGTTGTTGGCGAGGGGTTGAAGGTTCGGTGTGCGGTTACTTTTTGGAGTGCGGCGATCTGTCGCCGCTTTGGTCCTGGGCGGCTTGACGCCCATGACGGCTGCGACAGGTCGCAGACTAACAAAGCGCTGACAGATCAGCGCACTCCAAAGTAGGCGCCGCTATGCCGTCGTGGCTGTACTACTCCCCAACAATTTATCCAACGGGGTGTACTCAAGTTCCTGCGAGACTGCGACTGCTTCGTAAGTGCAGTGGCCGGAATAGGTGTTGACGCCCTCCTTCAAACCGGGATCGGTCATGATTGCAACCAGGAATCCCTTGTTCGAGAGTTTAAGGGCGTAAGGAAGAGTGGCATTGGTGAGAGCGAAGGTAGAGGTGCGAGGCACCGCGCCCGGCATATTCGCGACGCAGTAGTGCAACACTCCCTCGACGTAATAGGTTGGATTCGAATGAGTGGTCGGATGCGTGGTCTCGATGCATCCGCCCTGATCTACCGCCACGTCGACAATCACGGCACCGTTCGGCACGTCCTTGAGCATGCTGCGGGTAACCAGTCTGGGCGCCGAAGCTCCGGGTACCAGCACTGCGCCAATGATTAGATCAGCCTGTGAGACTGCGTCGTGAATCATGTAAGCACTGGAGGCGAGCGTGGAGATCTTTGAGAGAAAAATGTCGTCGAGTTCACGCAAACGGTCGAGGTTATTGTCGATGATGGTGACGTGCGCTCCCATACCCACAGCAATCTTGGCGGCGTTGGTCCCGACTACGCCTCCGCCGATAATCACCACCCGCGCGGCAGGAACACCGGGAACGCCGCCCAGCAAGATTCCACGTCCTCCGCTCATCTTCTCCAAATAGTGTGCGCCGACCTGGATCGCCATACGACCGGCAACTTCCGACATAGGCGTCAGCAGCGGCAAGCCGCCGCGGCGGTCGGTGATGGTTTCGTAAGCGATACCTGTGACTCTGCGTTGCAGCAGTTGCTCAGTGAGCTTTTTGTCTGGCGCTAGGTGAAGGTAGGTGAAGAGCAACTGGCCTTCACGCATCCGTGGATACTCAGGCTCAATAGGCTCCTTCACTTTTACGATCATCTCGGCTTGCGCCCAAACTTCGTCTGCAGTTCCGAGAGTCTGTCCGCCTGCTTTTTGGTAGAGCGTGTCCTCAAAGCCTGAACCATCGCCTGCAGATTTTTCGACCACAACCTGATGGCCGGCATCGGTCAGGGCACGTACCCCGGCTGGGGTCAGTCCGACTCGGTACTCGTTGTCTTTGATTTCTTTAGGCAGGCCGATAATCACGGTGAAGTTTCCTCCAGGCTTTGGGATTAGATTGCGACCGTTGGTTTCGCGGCGCAAGCAAAACGATCCACGAACTTACACGAATCAACACTAAGGATCGTGATCCCCAGACCTAGTGTTTTCTTCGTGTCGGTTCGTGTTGATTCGTGGATCGTCTAAGCGCTTGGCTGACAAGCGATCTCTGTAAACAAATTGAATCTTGATTAGAGCTTCACTTCGTCGATCTGCGCGCGTTGCAGCTTTCCGCTGTAGTCGACGTAAACAGATTTCCATTCGGAGAAGATGTCGAGCACTTGAGTGCCGGCTTCGCGATGGCCGTTGCCGGTGGCTTTTGTTCCGCCAAATGGCAAGTGGACTTCGGCGCCAATCGTCGAGGCATTCACATAGAAGATTCCCGTGTACATCTCGTCCATCGCTCGAAATGCCTGATTAACATCCTGGGTGTAGATCGACGCAGACAATCCATAACGGACGCCATTCGCGATCTTGATCGCTTCCTCCAGAGAATTTGTAGGAATCACCGCAGTCACAGGTCCGAAAATCTCTTCCTGGGCAATGCGCATATCTGGAGCAACGTTGGTGAAGACTGTTGGCTCGAGGAAATAACCGTGAGAGTAATCGCCACGCGCAAGGCGTTTTCCACCGCAGGCCAGGGTCGCGCCGTCTTCATTTTGGCCGATATCGACGTAGCTCACGATCTTCTCGACCGCGGCGGAGTTGATCACCGGACCCATGTCGGTTTTTGGATCGGCGCCGTTGCCTATTCGCAGTGCTTCGGCTCGTTCCACCAGCTTGCGGGAAAATTGTTTGTAGACTTTCTTGTGGACGATTAGTCGGGAAGCCGCGGTACAACGCTGACCTGACGTACCGAACGCTCCCCAAATCGCGCCCTCAATTGCCAGGTCGATGTCTGCGTCGTCCATCACGATGATGGGATTCTTGCCGCCCATCTCCAGCGAGCAGATCGCGTTGCGTTCAGCACAAGCCGAGGCCACCAATCGGCCGGTCTCTGTCGAGCCTGTAAAGGAGATCAAACGCAGGGCCGGATGGTTTGTCATCGCCGCGCCGACCGTCTCGCCGTGGCCCGAAACCAGATTCACCACGCCCGGAGGGATGCCGGCTTCTTCGCATGCTTTCACGAGGTTGTAAGTCGAGAGCGGGGTGTCTTCAGCAGGTTTGATAACGACTGTGTTGCCGCATACGAGCGCAGGAATGAGCTTCCACGACGGAATAGCCATGGGAAAGTTCCATGGAGTAATCAACCCGCAGAGACCCATCGGCTGGCGAATGCACATGGCAAACTTGCTGGGCATCTCGGCCGGGGTTGTGAATCCGTGCAAGCGCCGGCCTTCGCCCGCGGTGTAGTAAGTGCAGTCGATTGCTTCCTGGACGTCGCCACCTGCTTCTTTCAGAACCTTACCCATTTCGCGCGTCATGTCGCGCGTAAAGTGATCCTTGTTTTTGATCAGGATCTCGCCCAGGCGGAAAAGGATCTCTGCGCGTCTGGGAGCAGGCGTGTGACGCCAACGATCGAATGCCTCCTGGGCGGCATTAACCGCTGCGTTTATGTCTTCGCTGGTTGAAAGTGGGAACCGGCCGATCACATCGCGAGTGTCTGCCGGGTTGATGTTTTCAAACACTTCACCGGATTCACTCGGGACCCATTTGCCACCGATATAGTTGTGAAAGGTTTTTGCGGCCGCGCGGAGCGCGCTACGCGTTTTCGGTTTCGAGGTGGTTTTGACGAGAACTTTCTTTGCTTGCGCCATAAGCCGAGTTTCGAGTTTCGGAGTTCCGAGTTTCGGGTCCGGAACTCGAAACCCGGAACTCGAAACCCGAAACCCGTCTATTGGTAGGTGAACTGAACTATTCGTTGAGTGACACGATCCAGGTCTCGTTGATAACGCGAAACGTGAAGCACGACTGGATCGCCTGACTTGAGACTCTTCAATACACGCTCGAAATCACCCAGCGTCGTGACCGGAATGCGATTTATGCGGGTGATCACATCGCCCTCACTTAATGCCGGCTGACCGCCAGTCAAACGGAGATCGGCGGCGAGACCATTTGGATCGACGTCTTTGATATAAAGACCTCGAACTCCGGACAGACGTTTTTCCGCGCTAAGTTGTTGGGTGATTTCCGCCAGCGTAATGCCGAGGTGCGGCTCGTTAGACTTTGCTTCCGGGTTCTTCTTCTTTGGTGATATCGCTTCCGGCGTGAGTGTGGCTGATTGAGCGGGAAGCGGTCTTTCACCGAGCACAACATTCACGGTGTGCTTCTCCAGCTTTCCGTCTGCATCGCGCAGGAATGTCAAAGCCGCCGACTGACCAACCGGACTGGCGGCAACTTTTTGAATCAGGTCCTGAGCATTTGCTATGGGTTGCCCGTTGAACTCAGTGATGATGTCGTTTGACTGAATGCCGGCCTTGGCTGCTGGCGTGGCCGCACCATCCTTGGTGTGCTGCTGCACGTCCATGACAATCGCGCCTTTGGCTTCAGACAATCCATAGACACGTGCAAACTCGTCTTTGACGGAATCGAGTGTGATGCCGAGATATCCGCGACGTACCTTACCCTGCGAAACGATCTGCTTGTAAACAAACTGAGCTTCGTTAGCCGGTAAAGCGAATCCGATGCCGTTGTAGTCGCCCGTGGAAGTGGCAATCTGCGAGTTAACGCCGATCACTTCCGCGCGCATGTTTACCAGCGGTCCGCCGCTGTTGCCGCGATTAATCGCAGCGTCAGTCTGGAGAAATCGTTGGAAGTTTCCAAAGTAGGGTGTTTCTCTTTCCTTTTTGGAAATGATGCCGGCCGTGACAGTTTGATCGAGTCCGAATGGGGATCCCATCGCTAGTACCCAATCACCGACTTGCGCGGAGTTGGAGTCGCCCAGAGTGACAGTCGGCAGATCATGCGGCACGTCGATCTTGACTACCGCTACGTCAGTCTCTTCGTCTATTCCAACAATCGTGCCTCGAAATTTTTCACCAGACTGAAGACCCACTGTGATCCTGGTGGCGCCCTCGACTACGTGCTCATTGGTAAGGATGTAGCCCTTCGGACTCACAATGAAGCCGCTGCCGACTCCGCGCGAGGGACGTCTCACCTGGCGGCGAAACATGTCGAGCAGCGGATTTTTAGCCGAGTCTTCTTCGGTGTCATCTTTTTCCACCACTTCAGGTGCAGCGGTCATAGTTTCGATGTTCACAACGGCGGGCTCAACTCGTCTGGCGATTTCGGCAAACGACGCTGACAACGCTTCAGGTGCGCGCGCGATTTGAGCCTCGTTTTGAGCCACGGTGGGCCGACCCGACAGCATGGCGCCGATACCAATTCCCGCCACCAGACACGCGACTCCAAGCGCGGCAATCCAGATGCGAAGTTTCTTGAGAATGGCCGACTCTTGAACAGTTATTTGGTCTTTTGGAAGTTGAAACATGACCTGCTACCTCTCTCGGACAACCTAAGTCGCGTGCCCCGGGAGATCGTCACGACCTTTACGGTGACGGTCTCAGGGCACAAGTGGAGCCAAGAGTATAGCTAAAGGCGAGGCCAGGGGCAAAAAATAGGGCGGGAAAAATGGTGATGGGCGATGGGAGACATGGAAATGGGGAAAGAGAAGAAAAGATTCATTTTCCATTTGTCATTTGACATTTCTCCATTGTCATTGGTGCTCTTGCCTGGAGTGAAACCATTCAAGCTGGGCAAATTCACCCGTCAGGAAGCTAGCGGAGTGTCGCGCAAGACACTTAAGATTGTGTTGGGAAGGGGCAGTTCAAATTTCGCAAGCTTGTGTTGGGAAGGGGGCAAGCGAAGCGCGCCCCCGCTCAAGATCCAATAGAATTCAAGTTGGGTTCCCCAAGCAAGTTGTGTCAATCGATGTTGAATTGTTATGAGTCTTGAGCGGGGGCGCGCTTCGCTTGCCCCCTTCCCAACACAAGCTTGCGAAACTTGAACTGCCCCCTTCCCCACAAGCTTATGAATTTCCCAATGGGAAATGAGAAATGGAAGAGCAATGAGAAATGAGAAATGGAAAATGGAAAATGGAAAATAAATCCTTATCTCGATCCGAGCCTCACGGCCGCAAAAAAACCTTAAGCACTCCCTTCTGACCGGCTCGCTCCATCGCGAGCACTCCGTGTTGGAGTGGGTATTCCTCACTGATCAGGCTGTCGACGTCAATCGCTCCCTTCTTCAACAAATCGAGTGCGGGAGTGAATCGCCCGCAGCGTGAACCGATAATGCTGAGTTCATCTACGACGATCGTAGCTGCATTGATCTCGGTGGTTCCGTGGAAGGTCGATTTAAGAACCAGCACGCCGCGCGGTCTCAAGAGTTCGAGCGCCGTAGCAAATCCCGACTCTGACCCGCATGCTTCAACTACGACGTCAAACTCTCGCTTTCTGCTGGAGATCTTTTCGGGTACTGATGTTTCGATGCCACGTCGTTCCGCGATACGCAGTTTCTCGGGGTGGTTTCCTACTAAGAGCACCGGCGCACCGGTCAGGGCCATCACCTGAGCACAAAGCAAGCCGAGCTTACCGTCGCCGATCACTGCCACGCGTTTGTCTTGATCGATGGGCGTTCGCTCCATGATTCCGCAAGCTGCGGCGAGCGGTTCAGCGAAGACTGCATGTTCATCAGCAACTCTCTCGGGCACCGGAATCAGGTTTTCGAGTGGCAATCGCAAAAACTCTGCGTGCGCCCCATCGCGGCCATGTATGCCAAGTACCGTGCGGCCGGCACAGTGGCGCGGATCGCCCGCGCGGCAAAGGTCACATTCACCACAACCGGCATTGATCTCACCCACCACTCTTTGTCCGAGCAACTTGCCCTCAGGCGACTCATCAACGACTCCTACGAACTCATGACCGATAGTTCCCCTGAAGCCGCCGTAACCACGCGCGATCTCGAGATCCGTATTGCAGATTCCTGAAAGCACGACGCGCACGACGACTTCCGGCCCGCATTCCGGCTTTTCAATTTCGCGTACCTTGATTCCGCGTTTCTCGACGCGCAGGGCTTTCATGGGTTTTGGTTGGTCAATAGACGGTGGTTTAGGAAATTAACCAGCGCATGTGATTTCAGATTACTAACCGCTCGCTAAGGGTGGCCCGTTCAGAAGCTCTTTGTTCGCGTGTAGGCGTTTTGCGGAGTTAAGACCACGGTTTGTTTGGGCGCCGCAACATCGACGCGGAGTTGCCATTCCAGATCCTGGTCGCCCGCGAGCAAAGCGTGAACCCACCACGTGCCCCGGGGGAGAACTACCGCTGCCTGCCCCTGAGGGTCGAGGCGAGTGACAACCGGGCTGCGGCCGTTCATGCGCTCAGTCAGGAAATCGTCAAAGCGCTTGCCCGCGCGGCGTTCGACAAAATATTCATGCCGCGCCGCTATTACGTCCAAAGGGTAGAAGGCCACAGATATGTCGAGCGGCACACCGGCCATCTCGGGTGGAGGTTGCAGAACCAGCTGGATAGTTGCTTCGCTACCGCGCTTTTCCGTCCCCGCCGTCGCTTCAGCCGGAAGTTTCTGATAGACAAGCCAACCCGCTGCTATGAGGCCGACCACAAGCGCGAGACGCAACACGAGTGTCACGATCCGGTAAGTAATTCCGGGAGCATTCACGTTTTCGCTACCAGACAGCATGGCTTAGTCGAAACAGCGCGTCAGACTATCTCTTCAACCCTCGAACATAAGTTACCAGCGACTCGATTACTTGCTCCGATAATCTTTTACCGTATGCCGGCATCTTTCCTCTGCCGTTCGTGATTGAGTTAAAGATTCGTTCGTCGCTGACGTCAGCTTGCCACTGTGCATCAGTCAGATCTCGAGCGGCCTTCAGCCGGCCATTGCGAGTGTTAGCGCGACCGTCCCTGCCGTGGCAGGAAGCACATCTCAAAACGTAGATGCGTGCGGCATTTTGCGGTTCAACCGCGCCATCGGCGATTGCAGATCCAGTCGGTAAAGCAAAGCCCACTAATGCGGCTGAACCGATCAATACAATCGACAAAACAAATCTTATCAACGCGCTTTCACCTGATTGTCATGATAGTCCGACATACTTCAGTTTGTCGAAGCTCGCCGAAAGGGTTTGATCCGCAGATTACGCAGATTATGTCGGACACACTTTAGTTTGTCGTTGGTAACGATTAGCACAACCTTGAACTGGTCCTCCATCCTTGAACTTGGCGACGCCAACGACAAACTAAAGTGTGTCGGACATGCCGAGAAGTTGAAAGCTTTCGAAATGCAAAGTAAGCTCAGCGTATAATTTGCAGCTATCAATATCGGGGCTAAAAAGTTGAACGAGATACTTCTAGACAAGTTTCGCGACGAATGCGGAGTATTCGGAATCTATGGGCATTCGGATGCAGCACGGCTGACCTACCTCGGTCTCTATGCATTGCAACACCGTGGTCAGGAGTCCTGTGGCATTGTTTCGTCTGATGGATCAGATCTGCGTCAGGAACGCGCCATGGGTCACGTCGCCGAAGCGTTCGACAAAGCCCGACTTGATCGGCTCGCAGGCTCCAGCGCGATCGGCCACGTTCGATACTCGACTGCCGGGGAAGTATCTATCCGTGAAGCGCAACCCTTTCTCGTAACCTGCCAACACGGGCAGATCGCGGTCTGCCACAACGGCAACCTTCCGTTTGCCCGCGAAGAACGGCATAAGCTCGAAAGAGAAGGCGCAATTTTTTCCGCCACCTCCGACACGGAAGTAATTCTGCACGGAGTGGCTCGTTCGCGCGCCGGGAGCGTTCGCGAAGCTATTCCTGAAGTGATGCGCAAGACCGAGGGCGCGTTTTCGATGCTCTTTCTTACGCCGAAGGAACTGATTGCCATTCGCGATCCACGTGGATTTCGTCCACTGGCTTTGGGACGGTTGGCGGATGCCTGGGTGATCGCTTCCGAGACCTGTGCGTTTGATCTTATCGACGCTCAGTATGTGCGCGATGTTGAGCCTGGAGAGATGATTGTCATTGACGAGGATGGCCTTCGGTCTTCGCATCCGTTGGGTGCGCAGAAACACTCGATGTGTCTTTTCGAGCACGTCTATTTTGCGCGGCCTGATTCCCTGATCTATGGCCAGTCAGTCAATGAGTCGCGACATCGAATGGGCAAACGGCTGGCTATTGAACAACCTGCTGACGCCGATATCGTCGTTCCCGTGCCCGACTCAGGGACTGCCGCCGCCATTGGTTATTCCGCTCAAAGCAGAATCAGTTTCCGTTTCGGATTGGTGCGTAATCATTACGTCGGCCGAACTTTCATCGAGCCCAGACAATCGATTCGCTCGTTTGGTGTCCGCATCAAGCTGAACCCGGTGCGGGGTTTGATCGAAGGCCGGCGAGTTGTGCTGATTGACGATTCGATCGTGCGAGGCACCACGTCAAAGAAGATTGTCAGGATGGTGCGTGAGGCGGGAGCCAAGGAAATTCATCTGCGAATTAGTTGTCCCCCGACGATCAGCCCGTGCTACTACGGCATTGACACGCCTAACAAAGCGGATCTGATAGCCGCGCAAATGTCGGTTGAGGAAATTCGCAATTTTATTGAAGCCGATTCGCTCGGCTACCTCTCCCTTGAAGGAATGATTGAAGCTACGAGAGTCGATGGAAACTCCGTTTGCGTTGCTTGTTGGAACGAGAAGTACCCAACTCGCATTACCCCGAAAGCGGAGACGATGTGGGAACGAGATCGCGAGGTTGTCATTACCGAAGGTTGAAGAGAAGTGGCCGCGGGAGGCAGGAGGCAGGAGCACGAGGCAGGAGCACGAGGCAGGAGGCAGGAGGCAGGAGCAGGAGGCAGGAGCAGGAGGCAGGAGCAGGAGCACGAGGCAGTCTGGAACGGTTCAATCTTAGTTAGCCTCGCATTCCTGCCCTGCTCCTGCCGTCTGCCTCCTGCTCCTGCTCCTGCCACCTTCCCAACATGAGACATCCAAACTTGAGCCATTCTTAAACTGAGGTTACCGAGTGGGACGAGCAACGAAAGGCTGCGGTTGTGCAAGTGCGGTGCTGGTAGTTGTGCTCGGTGCTGCCGGTTATGCGGGTTGGAATTACGTACTGCCGTGGTGGAAGACCAAACCACCACCGGCTTCCGGCGGCGAGTTGCAGGTTCACATCCTTGATGTGGGTCCGATCAATGGCGACTCGATCCTGATTGTTTCGCCCACCGGGAAAACCGTTCTGGTAGATTCCGGCGATACCGGCAAAGGCAAGGCTGTTCTCGAAGCGTTGAAGCGCTACAACATTCAGCAGCTGGACTACTTCATCGCCACTCACCCCCATCCGGATCACCTCGGCGGCGCTGATGAAGTAATGAAAACGACAAAGGTAGTGGCGGTTATTGATAACGGGCTGGAGCCCGTCGTTCCTGAAAGCTTGTTGCCGCAAACCAAAAAAGGCACGCCGCCTCAAAAAAGAACCCCGCAAATCGTTAGGAAGCCGGATAGGTCCGCATCGATTACAAAGTTTTACGATGAGTACAAAGCTGCAATCGCCGCCGCCGGAGCGCAATACCAAAAGGCTGAGCCAGGACAAAAACTTGATTTGGGAGGCGGAGCATTTCTAACCATCCTTGCACCCAGCCAGCCTTACTTCACCAAAGAACAGATGAAAACGGGTGGCAATGAAACCAACGCAAACTCGATTGTGGCGCGGCTGGATTACGGCGAATTCTCCATGCTCCTGGCGGGTGATGCAGAAGAACAAACCGAGCACCGAATGCTGACAAAGGATCTTAATTTGGAAGTTAATGTGCTCAAGGTTTCACATCATGGCTCGAAGTACGCAACATCGGCCGACTTTCTCAAGCGCGTGAAGCCGGCAGTGGCGATCGTTTCCTGCGGAGAGTGGAACCGTTATGGTCACCCATCCCAGGCGGTGCTGGATCGGCTCAGGTCAATGAACACGAAACTCTACCGAACTGACCTGCAGGGAGAAGTGACAATCACCACGCGCGGCCGAGAGAGCGATTACAAAATCACCACTGCGAAGGAAGCCACCTCGGATCTTTGGGTTGGCCGGCTGGCGCAGAAAGATGATTCGTCACGATCGGGTTTTATTGCGTACGGCGATTTCGGACCACCGCCTAAAGAACGGAAGCCGCGAGCCGGAGATCGGTAGGTTGTCACGTGAATGTCTCAAGCGCAGGAATCTCAAAATCAGGAAGGAATCATTTTCCATTTCTCATTTATCATTTCTCATTTTCCATTTCAGAGAAAGCAGCTCGCGAAGGATTCAGCCAAGACTTGCACGCTTTTCTGCGATGACAAATGAGAAATGAGAAATGGAAAATGGAAAATGATTCTCTTCCTGACCATAAAATTCCTGTATTAGACAATCAAAGTGCTGATACTGCCGACCCCAACGAGATGACCAAGCCAGTCACCTACAGCGATGCCGGCGTCGACATCGATGCTGCCAACCGCGCCACCGCCAGGATCAAGGAGCTGGCCCGGCGTACCTTCAACGAACGAACGCTTTCCGATATCGGCAGCTTCGGCGGGATGTTTGATGGAGCATTCCCAAAACTCTCGCATCCAGTGTTGGTTGCCTCAGCAGACGGCGTGGGCACAAAGCTCAAGATCGCTTTTCTCACGGGAATTCATAACACCGTGGGACGCGACCTCGTGAATCATTGCGTGAACGATATCCTCGTCCAGGGCGCGCGACCTCTCTTCTTTCTGGATTACATCGCAACTGGAAAGCTGTCGCCCGATGTTGTCGCAAGTGTAGTGGAAGGCATTGCCATAGGCTGCCGTGAAAATGGATCTGTCCTGCTCGGCGGTGAAACTGCGGAGATGCCTGGCTTCTATGCGGAAGGCGAATACGACGTCGCCGGATTCATCGTGGGAGTAGTCGACCGCGACAAGGTTATCGACGGAGAGCACATTGCGCCTGGCGACGTTGTGCTGGCTCTGCCGTCCGTAGGTCTGCACACGAACGGATACTCGCTCGCGCGCAAGCTGTTGATCGAAGTTGCCGGCAATAGCGTTAACACAAAGATTGACGCGCTGGGCGAGACCGTCGGAGAGGCGTTGCTCAAACCTCATCTGAGTTACCTGAAGCCGCTTGAAAGACTGCTTGACGCCGGCGTAATCAAAGGTCTCGCTCACATCACTGGCGGAGGCCTCACCGAAAACATTCCCCGCATTCTTTCTGAAGGTACAGGTGTCGAAATTCACAAAGGCAGCTGGCCGATACTGCCCATTTTTCAGCTAATGCAGCAACTCGGAAATGTCCCTGAGCCTGAGATGTATCGAACCTTTAACATGGGTGTGGGAATGGTTATAATCTCGGCGCCGCGTGACAGGGAATTCATTCAGTCTCAACTGAAATTGCTGGGCGAGACCTGTTACGAGATCGGTCACGTCACTTCCGGATCGCCGGAAGTAAAGTTTCTTTGATCCATCGACAATCTCGACCTCAAGGCCGCGAACCGAAATTAGCGTGCAGCTGAAAACCTCAGCCAATGAAGCTGGAGCCCTTGTCCAAACTTCCTCGAAAGGGAGCCCTCATGCAAAACCAATCCCCGTCAGAAAACCCCAACGCCTCTCGCAGTGTTCAGAGTTCCGCCACCGCCAACATCTACTGTCGCCGATGTCGGGCACTGAACTCCTCACAGTCCGAAACCTGCAACCAGTGTGGCGCCTCGTTGAAGGTTGCCCCTGAGGCCGCACAGTGTGACGAGTGCGGCAAGAACGTTCTTGCAAACTCGAGATTCTGCAGCAACTGTGGAGAGTCCCTGAGAACCTTCGAACCACCAGTCGCCTGGCTGTTGGGACGACAGCTCATGGCCACACTTAAGTCGACGCTGGTCTATACCGCCTTCGGTACCAAGATCGACGCGCGGGACTGGATGGACGCAAAGGTCTATTCGTTCGACCGTCAGGCTTCCGAGCAGGCGAAGGAGGAGTACAAGAAACTCTATCCGGAGCAGCCGGAAAGCGCTCCCGTCGAGCTGCCGATTGCAGATCCGGGCCAGGAAGTAGCGTGGAGAAAGAAAAACGAGTTCTGGTTTGACTATCTTTCCGACACCGGTGACGGCATGACGGCGACTTACAGCCTTGCCTATCTTTGTCTGGGAGACCTTTGGGTTAAGGAAGCTTTTACGGCTCGTTCAGACGGCGGGGCCTCAACTGACGATGTTGTCAAAGGAAGAAGACGTGACGGCAAGGGGTCGGAAGAGAATAGAGTCGAACTCGACATGGATGTTGAGAGCGGAAAAGGGGATCTCAAACAACTTCCGCGAGGTGAGTTTCTTATGATTGGGGGTGATACCTGTTACCACCTCTCCGACTATGCAAGTCTTCACACTCGTTTTCAAACGCCTTTCGATTGGGCCTATCGCGACCTCGACGAAGATCTGCAAGCAGTCGGAAAGCGAATTGACAATTTAGAGGACCGCAAAAGCGGAAAGAACCGCCGGCCGCTCTTCGGTATTCCCGGCAATCACGACTACTACGACATGCTCGATGGATTCCGACGCCAGTTCCGTCTTCCCGTCAGAACGCGCCGTGAAAACAAAGTCTACGAAGACGACGATTTGTCTGCCGCACAGCTGATGAGTCGTGGATTCAGGAGACTTCAGCAGGCGAGTTACCTGGCGCTGCGCCTCCCGTTTCGTTGGATGCTTTGGGGGTTGGATACCGAAGTCGGCAGGATTGACGAGCGCCAACGAGACTTTTTCATGAGTGCCAAAGGTAGAGGAACTCCGGAAAGACTGATCGTGGCAACAAGTGCCCCCACCACTGTCTTCGGCAAGTGTGCAAGCCGAGATGACGAGAAGGGGTCCCGGGCTTTCTTCCAGCTGAAGTTGCGTCGCTGTTTTTTGCCTCGACACATGTGGGAGGAGGACGAAAAAAAGGAGTGGAAAGAGAAAGAAGGAGAAGGAGTGGGAGAAGTACTCGACCCGAGCCAGATTCGACTTGATGTTTCCGGGGATGTCCATCAATACGCAAGATACTGGGGGCCGACCGGTCGGACCTCGCACCTCACTCGTTCTGCCAAGGCGAAAGCTGATATTGCGGAAGCTCCGAACTACGCTTCGGTGGTTTCAGGGCTCGGAGGGGCTTTTCATCATCCCTCGACGACTTACGTTGACGAAGTTTGTGAGCAGGCTTTGTACCCGTCGGAGGATGCCTCGCGCAGAGCGGTTGCCAAGAAAATATTCAACCCGATCACAGTGCTCAAAGGTGGTGGAGTTTGGGTGATTGGCGGAGTCATCGCTTTGCTTCTTACCTTCGCTGCCATCCTGGGTCAAAGTAGTCGGCAGGCGATTCACAATTTCCCCCCCTTTACGTTTTTAAACCTGACACAGCCTGAGCGGTACGAGTTGCCAGTCGTCACCGCAGCGACCGCGGCTACCCAGGAATCGGCGGAGCAGCGTCTTCAACAACGAGCCGTCTCCGCACCGCAAACGCCGGGGCGGCCATCAAGCGTAACGCGGGCCCCATCAACACAACAGCCTGAGGAGGTTGTGCCTTTCTTCCTATGGAGGTCTTTGGGTGTCGCAGACACCACGTGGAGGCCGCAATTTTCATCTGCAGAAGAGGGATGTACGGAAGGTGGTCCGAAGTTTCTGTGGGGAAAGTGTTCCTTAAACCGGCCGCCTGACTTCTGGATTGGAATGGGAATGCTTCTGGCTACAGCAGGAGTCATTCTGGCCACTTTTATTCTCAGCGAACGCACATACAAGAAGTCGGAAAGACAAGACGACGCTAACAAGATCAGGCCCAAGCCTCGAGACGAACTGACCGCAGAGCTTCGAGACACTGCGAGAACCGTCAGCCGGACGCTCTGGTGGACCTTTATCGCAAACATCGTTCTGGGCACCGTGGGCATTTTGACAATCAAGCCCTACCGCGATTTCATCACGCCTTTTGGCAATAGCCTTTGGGTTCTGCTGACGCTGGTCTGGGCCGTCACTTCGATCGTTTTCAGCGTTCGCTACAGTGATTGGCTGTTTGCCCAGGCTGCCAAGCGCAAAGTCGGTCGCCGAGATTGGATAATTACGTGGGGGTTATCGGTCGCGGCCGTGGTCAGCCTGGCGGTCGGCCTGTGGCTGTTTGGAAAGAACAATCTGCCGGCGTATCTCGTTTCCGACATTCTTTTTGTGACGGTACTGCTCGCAACATTTGCAATGCTGATGTACGTAGCTTTTTCCATAGGCGGACAGCATCAGAGGGGTGGGAAGAAAGTCGCGATGCTGCTCATCGGGTTCTTTCACTGGCTGTTGCAGTTGGGGGTAGCACTGTTTCTCATCAAAAAAGGTACCTGGTTAACGGTGATCCTGTCCTTGCTGATAGTTCTGGGGTTCATAAAGATCGGGCAATACCTGATGAGTGAGAACCCACGCTGGCGGGAGAAGTTGTTGGGTGCGTGGCTCGTCTTTGGCGGCATCATGCTGGCATTGCCGCCGATAGTCTACAAGTTGCTGTATCCATATCGCGACAACGGTCTGGTGCAGGCGTTCTTTTTCCCACATGTGTTTGGCTCGGCGCCGGAGTCGTTTGCCTCATATGAGTGGTGGGGCGGTGAATGGTGGAAAAACTTGGATCTGTGGTGGATCCTGGTGCCAATAGTCATCGCAGCTGTCTTCGGGGCCTTGTTGAGTTGCGTCTGGGTCGGCTGGTATTTCGCCGTTTGCCTGGGCTTCAACGGACATAACAACGAGTCGGGAGGCGCCGCGCGAATTGAAGCCTTCAAACAATTCATTCGGATTCGGCTCAGGCCCAACGACTTGACTGGTTATGTGATTGCGATTGACGACCCGAAAGAAGATGGCAGCAAGCTGGAGCCGAAGCTGATTGATATCTTTCATCTGAAAGCACCGTCTAGTGAGTCACGCCTTCAAAGTGAAGAAATCAAATCGTGACTAGCCCAGGATCGATCTGCCGACTCGGAATTCTGATCTCGGGCCGCGGATCCAACATGACCGCGTTGGCAGACGCGATTCAGTCAGGGCGCCTCGCCGGTGCGAAAATCTCCATTGTTATCAGCGATCAGCCGACCGCCGCCGGTCTCGTTCATGCGGAGCAGCGTGGACTGAAGACGCTGACAATTGAACGCAGCGGCCGAAAGCGCGAAGAACACGATCACGAGATCGTCGAGACGCTGAACCAACACCAGGTCGATCTTGTTTGTCTGGCCGGTTACATGCGGCTGCTGTCGCGCCACTTCCTCGATGCTTATGCCGGCCGCATTCTCAACATCCATCCGAGCCTACTCCCTGCTTTTCCCGGACTTGATGCTCAAAAGCAGGCCCTTGAACATGGAGTGAAATGGACGGGATGTTCCGTCCACCTTGTCGACGAGACGCTTGATGGTGGCCCGATCATCGCGCAGAGAGTTGTCCCGGTATTCGATCACGATACGGTTGCCAGTCTCTCAGCGCGGATACTCGAGCAAGAGCATCGGCTTTACGTCGAGGCGGTGGAGATCATTTCCGGTGGAAGGCACGAAGTGGTGGGAAGACGCGTGGTTCGCAAAAGTTGACGCTTTGCGGCTTAGTTCTACCGCGAAGCGGTTTTGTATCAAAGCCCAGGGTTGCCGCGCTTCGCGGCTACCCTGGGAAACCGAGAATGGATTTAATCAACCCCAACCGGGGTTGCGAAAAACCTGCGAGCGTTGGGCAATCGGCACAACCCCTTTTGGGGTTGACGTGGCTTGAGGCCACCTGTTCCCAGGGTAGCCGCGAAGCGCGGCAACCCTGGGCTTTGTTTTGAAACCGCTTCGCGGTAAATCACCGCCGAGGCGATTTTTGCTGGTCGACGCGGTGGCGGAAAGAGCGTAGCGCCGATTTGCGGAGTTGCGTTAATCTATCAGTCTTTATTGTCGGTCTAACCATACCCTGATGAAAACTATCGACGAGAAGATCGAATACCTGCGCAAAGGGACCTCTGAGATTATTCCCCAGAATGAGTTGCGCGCGAAGCTCGAGCGGTCGGCAAAGACCGGCAAACCCTTGCGTGTCAAACTCGGTGTCGATCCGACTGGCCCGGATATTCATCTCGGCCACACGGTAGTGATACGTAAGCTGCGCGCGTTTCAGGAACTCGGCCACACGGTCATTTTTCTCATTGGCGACTTCACCGGAATGATTGGTGATCCTTCCGGCAACTCCGCAACGCGTCCACAACTGACGCGGGAAGAAATCAATGCCAATGCGGAGACTTACAAGGAACAGATCTTCAAACTACTCGATCCGGATAGGACGGAGATTCGATTCAATTCGGAATGGATGGACAAGGTTGGTTCAGACGACTTCATCCGGCTGGCTTCGCATGTAACCGTCAAACAGATTCTCGAGCGCGACGACTTTGCCAAGCGCTTGCGTGAAGAGCGCCCGATAGCCTTGCACGAACTACTATATCCCCTGACCCAGGCCTACGATTCGGTAGCTCTCAAGGCCGACGTCGAACTCGGCGGCACCGATCAGAAATTCAACCTGCTGATGGGACGTAACCTGCAAAGAGAGTACGGCCAGGAAGCACAGGTTGCTGTCATCATGCCACTGCTGGAAGGCACCGATGGTGTGCAAAAGATGTCGAAGAGCCTGGGCAATTACATCGGCATCAACGAAACGCCACAGGAGATCTTCGGCAAGGTGATGTCGATCTCGGATGATCTGATGTGGAGATATTATGAGCTTCTGACGGATCTCTCGCTGACCGAGATCAAGAACCTACGTGACGAATCAGAAAACGGTCAACGCAATCCTCGGGACACTAAGGCCGAACTGGCAAAACGCATTGTCAGTGATTTTCATTCAAGACAAGCAGCGGACGCCGCCGAGGAAGACTTCGTTCGCCGGTTCCGCCACAAGGAATCACCTGAGTCAGTAGAAGAACAGGTCCTGGCTGCCAATTATCCAACCGGATGGGATCTAGCACAGCTTCTGGTAAAAGTTGGGTTAGCTGAATCGAAGGCTGAAGCGCGAAGACTGGTGCAACAGGGCGGCGTGTATGTCGATGGCGAGCGACAGACAGTTGCCAATTCCGTAACGCTTTGGAAACCTGGCATGTCGGCCTTGTTTAAGGTTGGCAAGCGACGGTTTGTTCGAGTGAATTTCAGCGACTAGCTTCACGTCTCTTCAACCGTGAATCCATTTCGTGTTTATTCGTGTGACTTAGTGGATCGTATCGCACCATCGGGCTCGGACGATCCACCAAACAACACGAAATGACACGAAGAACCTGAGCGACGTTATGTCCGTTGCAGTTGCCACCGAAGATACTCTCGTAATCGAAACGCCTGAGCGTGTGCCTCTGCATTTCGCTTTGGCCTCGATTGGAAATCGTTTCCTCGCGTGCGCTATCGATCATACGGTTCAGGTGCTGGCGATCGCTCTGATGGTGATCGCCTATTTAGCGCTGACAAGCTTCTCGGCTTTCGACGAAGGCCTAACCAGCGCACCGAAGTGGGTCTATGCAGTTTTGATCGTCGTGGTGTTCCTGATTGTGTCAGGCTATTTCGCTTTCTTTGAATGGTTGTGGAGCGGACAAACTCCGGGCAAACGCTGGCTCAAGCTGCGCGTGATCCGTGAGGACGGACGTCCGGTAACTTTTTGGGAAGCGTCAGTAAGAAATCTGCTGCGCAGCTTCGACATGATGCCGGCGCCGTTCTATTCGATCGGATTGATTTCAGTTTTTTGCAGTTCGCGCGATCAGAGAGTTGGTGATCTGGTTGCCGCCACGGTTGTAGTTCGGGAACGTGAGGCGGAAGCGCCGGCGTTTGCTGAGGTGTTCTCGGCTGCGGTGAGCGATCCAGCGCAACGTCGCTCGTACAAAGCCGTGGAGTTTGTCGGAGATCTCAGCTCGCTAAAAGAATCTGAGATTGAGGTAGTAGAAACTTTTTTGCGTCGTCGCTGGGACCTTAGCGAAGTGCCGCGTCAATGGATGGCGTGGAGGGTTTCGTTGCCACTCTTGTACAAAATTCGACCAACATACGACCTTGCAACCTTCACCTACGAAGGCTTCCTTGAAGAGCTCCTTCATCGCTATCGAGCTCAGCATCGGTTCACGGACTAGAGATCGCGCCTTCTAAGAAGAGATCTCCAGCTTTCTCAGGCGTTAGTTTTACGCCAGCTATGGACGCCGCGCGAGCCAGAATCGGGTCGCGCCTATTTCGCAAGTCGTCCGCAGTTGGCAGGAGCAACTCGTCGGGCACAACACCCACGCGCTCGAGGCTTTTGCCGTCACTCATGATTATGTCAGCGTTGGTAACCGAAAGGCCGTAGAGCAGGGGCCCGCTAGAGGTCTTAAGGTTCAGGTTATAGCGGAGCGACTGCATGACTCTGCCTGAACTTCGATCACCAACGACCAGCCCACGCTTCTCCAGCTGAACCAGACGTGCGAAGAGTTCCGCCCCAGATGCGCTCCGGCTGTCAATCAACACTATCAGACTGCCAGCAAAATTGTTTTTCTTGTGCGGCTTAATCTTTTCCTCCTTTGTGTCATTGCGCATCTTGAAGTCGCCCAACTTCACTTCGCGATCGAAGAAATAGCCGGCGAAACGTCTTAGCGCTAGAACGCGTCCGCCCGGATTGCCGCGGAGATCAAGAACAACGGTTTTATGTCCGGTAATTCGCTTTATGACTTCATCAACTGCTTTTTCATCCATCCTAAATGAAGGCAAACGGCAGATAATTAGATCATCGCCGAAGTTGAAATACTGGGGCGACGGTCCGGTTCCGTCGTCTGCCGTCACATCAATTGGGTTCTTATCGATAATCCATCCGCCGGAATTCACGAGCGTTCGCTTGTGACTTCGAGTTATGACTTCAACTGTTCGTTCACCTCCTCGAGTTGACTCGACAGTTATGCTTACACGCGTTTGAGGACGCAGGGAGTAATAGTAGTAGTAAATCTTCCAGAGGTTGTCGCGAGTAGGTTCGTAGCCATCCAGATCGATGATTCTGTCGCCTGGCATGAGCCACTTGAACTCCGCATCGCTGCCCGGCATGATAGCGGTGATGTAGCACCGGTCGCCGATCATCTGCATCCGCCAGCCATAGACGGCCAAGGTGTCACGCAGCGGCGGCACCAAAAGAGTATGTGAATCGTTAAGATCGACAACAGCCTGAGCAATGATGCCCAGGACCTGTGCGCTTGTGGTGGCCGCAGGTATTTTTTCTTCGGCCAATTTGAATCGCGCGTCGAGATCCATGCCGTGAAAAGTCTTGTCGTAGTAACTAAACTCGATTTGGTCTTTAACGGCCCTCAACATTTTGATGCCGTGCCTGCGCATCTCCTCGAGCTTCAAGCCACGGTCTTGTGACTGGAACCTGGGCGCGCACACCAGGACGAGCACGCAAGCGATGAGCGCTTTGGCGACGAGTGGAGTGCGTCGTGATGACTTGAGTTTGCGCGTTGGGTCCATTGACTCGAGTGTTGTCGGTCTAAGAACATGTCGACGAGAAGAAGAAATTGTCGACAAGTGTCCGCTTCACAGAATAAGGCAACATCCAGTCAGGGTTCAAAGGCAGCCTGCGGCGGACCCGGTGCCCGACGATTATCGTTTCCACTCCACCGGAAACAGCGTTCCGGCTTTTTCAGGTGCAAGCTTCATCCCCAGGATTTCAGCCGCACGGGCCAGCACCGGGTCTCGTCCGGCACCAATGTCTTTTGCGGTGGGAAACAGAAACTCATCGGGTGTAACGCCAAACCCCTCGATGCTCTTACCATCGACCATGATCATGTCGGCATCCGTAACGCTGGCGCCAAAAACGATCACCTTCGGGTAGCCCATTTCGTGTCGATGGTATCTGCTTCTCATCACGGCGCCGGCCGACCGGTCGCCAATCGTAGTGCCGCGTTTTTCCAGCTGCATCACTCGCGCAAAAAGTTCGGACGCTGAACCCGAAAGGCTGTCGATCAGCACGACCACGTTTCCTTTGAAGATCTTGTCGCCACGCGTCTTCGCCACCATCGGCGGCAATTCCTTGCGTCCTTTTAGATCGGCAATCTTTACGTCGTGATCGAAGAAGTGCCCAACAAGACGCTGAAGGGTTAGCACCAGCCCCCCTGGATTGCCACGCAAGTCTAGAATCAGCGACTTTCGACTACGCGCCTTCGCCATCAATTCGTCTACCTGATCTTCGCTCAAGTCGAATCGGGGCATTTTCCAAATCATCAATTCCTGACCGACCTCATAGTATCGATGTCTATTGAGGCGCGACTCGTTTTCAGCTTCCCGAGTACGAAACAGTTCTTCGTCATAGCGCGTTCTGAGCGGCTCAACCCGTATCACTCGCGACTTGATAGTGATCTCACGGGCTTCACCATCAGGCGACCGCAAATCAAGTTTGACGACTGACTGTGGTCGAAGGGCGTAGTAGAGGTATTGCAGGATCCACAGATTGTCACGCGTCGGAATAAACCTCTCGATCGAGTAAACTTTGTCTCCGGGCTTGAGACCCTGGGCTTCCGCATCGCTACCAGGTTGCACGGCCACCACGTAGCAAACGTCTCCGACCATTTGCATCTGCCAGCCGTATTCCGTTCGCGTGGTCAGCTCGGGAGGCAGGAATCGCGTATGAGAATCATTAAACGCGACCAGCGCCTGCCCGATGATCCCAAAAATCTGACCAACCGAAGCAGCTTGCTTGATCTTGTCTTCAGCACTTTTGAAGTGTGCGTTTAGGTCGATGCCGCGAAAGGTCGGGTCGTAGTAGTGCTCGCGAATATCCTCCTTCAGTTCGTCAAGAATTGCTTTCCCGCGTTCGCGTTCGAAAGAGACTGTTTGTGCCGTCCCAAGGCAAAGACTCCCGGATGCGAACATGAGAAGGGTTAGGAAGGCGATCGTTCGCAAGCGCCTGAGAGTGAAAAGCAATGACATGGTTGTGGCCACCCGCAAGTCTAGCAAGATTTGACTGAAACGATCCACGAAGAAAATATCAGGAAGTAGTTAGTGCTTGGTGTTTTTCCCCGGATCGTTTTTGGCAGTGTCCTTTTGTGAGCTACAGAGGACGATCCACGCGCATCACACGAATCCACACGAATAGTTTAGTGACATTTCGTGTTGTGCGCGTGGATCGTCTGCCCCGAGTCTCGCCACCGAGCAACGTTGATACTAATAAGGCACTACATCGGTTTCGCTAAATTGACCACCTCAGCAACCTCTGCTAGCCTCTTCTGTTTTATAGTCAGCAAAACAGTTCACTGTAGAAAGGTTGGAGTGATTGATGTCTCAGGATGTTTTCATTTTGGGTGGCAAGCGCACGCCAATGGGTCAGTATGTCGGGGCGCTCAAAGATATCTCGGCAATTGATTTGGGGGCGGTAGCCGCGCGCGGGGCTTTGGAGGCAACGGGTGTGGCCGCTGAAGACATAGATCACACGGTAATCGGTAACGCGCTCCAGACATCCGGCGATGCAATCTACGGTGCGCGGCACGTGGCTCTTAAGGCTGGCATTCCTTTCGAGCGGCCGGCTTTGACTGTCAATCGACTCTGCGGCAGCGGGATTCAATCGATCATCTCAGGGGCGCAGATGATTCAGCTTGGTGAAGCCGGCACTGCACTGGTGGGTGGAATCGAGTCGATGTCGCAGGCGCCACACGTCATCAGGGGTGCGCGTTCGGGTTTCGCGCTTGGCCAGGGACAACTTGAAGACAGCCTGATGGTTGCCTTGCTCGATACCTACTGCAATACACCGATGGCGGGCACTGCCGAGAACCTCGCACGTAAGTTTCAGATCTCGCGCGAAGAACAAGATGCTTATGCATTGCGATCACAGCAAGAAGCGAAACGTGCCCAGGATGCCTGCTACTTTTCAGCTGAGATCGTTCCGGTTGAAGTGAAGTCGCGGAAAGGTAGTTTTCTTTTTGAGCAGGACGATCACTTGCGACCGGAAACCACCATGGAAGGATTGGCCAAGCTCCGACCAGCGTTCGCCAAGGACGGATTCGTAACGGCCGGCAATGCCTCGGGAATTGTTGACGGTGCGGCTGCTCTGGTCATCGCGGGCGAGGACCGAGTGAACAGTAACAATCTGAAGCCCATGGGTCGGATTGTTAGTTGGGCTTACGCCGGAGTCGAGCCTGAGATCATGGGTATCGGACCTGTTCCCGCTTCGCGCAAGGCTCTGGAGAAAGCCGGGCTGAAGCTTTCCGACATGGATCTCATTGAGGTCAACGAAGCGTTTGCTGCGCAGTATCTTGCCGTGGAGAAAGAGTTGGGTCTGGATCGAACGCGCACAAACGTGAATGGAGGAGCTATTGCTCTTGGCCATCCGCTGGGCGCAACCGGAACTCGCCTCGTTTTGACGTTACTTCACGAACTGCACCGACGAGGTGGTCGGTACGGGCTAGCCACCGCTTGCATCGGCGGCGGACAGGGCATTGCAATGATCGTCGAACGAGTCTAGGCCTGGGGGTCACCCTGGACGTTAAGTCTCGCCTTCGGACAATGGCTTCCGCTCCGGGATTTCAGATCAAAATCCAAATTCTTGTGTGACACTTTTGAGTGGCCAAGTGTAGGCAATTGCTAAAGTCTCGTAAAAGGCAAGTATTGGGGCGGTAGGCTCCTCCGTGGTCATGGGGCACAGGTGTTGCGAAGCGTTTAGATATGATGCCCTGACCGGTTCTTAACTCAGCGAAGTCGGAGCCGATTGTTCACTGGAATTTAATTGGATTAGGCTTGCTTCTGCACTGTCAGGCATGGTAGAAGGTCACAACCACTAGGGTTTTCTAGTCACGTTTCTTCTGTTTTGTTTATTCAACCGCTCTCCAAGTTTCAGGCTACAACCTGCGCCCGACACGGTCGCGCGGATGCGCCTCCATCAGTCAACTTAATTACCTAAGGAGTTCCCCTTATGTCGAAAATCGTGAAGCTGTCTTTTCTATTCATCTTTGTGCTAGCTGTCACTGGTACGGCGCTGGCGCAGTCAACAACCACCGGGGCCATCGGAGGCTCAGTCGTTAATCCAAATAAGGAAGTGGTTCCCGGAGCGGCTGTGACGACCCGAAACACCGAAACCAACAAAGAGGATGCGGCCACGAGCGACGATGAGGGGAAATTCCAAATCCTTCAGTTACAACCTGGAATCTATTCGATAACAGTCAATGCCTCGGGATTCAGTCCATTTACCCAACCTGGCGTGGTTGTCGAAGTCGGACGCGTTACCAAGGTTGACGTGCCGCTCGCGATTGGGCCCGTCTCAGGAGCGGTGGAAATCACCGCTGAAGCTCCGGTAATCAATACCTCGCAGCAAGACTTCTCGACCAACGTTAACCAAACATCGATTAACGAACTGCCGATTAACGGTCGCCGCGCTTCGAATTTCGTGTTGCTGACTCCGGGTGCTGTGCCCGACGGCGATTTTGGTTTGATTAGTTTTCGCGGCGTTTCCGGTTTGCTCAACAATAGCACCGTCGACGGCGGCAGCAACAACAACGCATTCTTCGCTGAAGAAGCGGGCCGCACGCGCATTAGTTCTTCGATAAGCCAGGCTGCGGTAAGAGAGTTTCAGGTCAACACCTCGAACTATTCAGCTGAATACGGCCGCGCAGCTGGTGGCGTTGTCAATACGGTTACAAAGTCAGGCACGAACGAATTTCATGGCCAGGCGTTTTACTACCTGCGCAACAACTCTTGGGGCGCGCGTAATCCCCGCGGCTTCAACCCCGCGACGGGTGCGCCTCTCAAGCCCGTTGATAAGCGGCATCAATTTGGTGGCGCCATCGGCGGCCCGATTGTGAAAGACAAAGCCTTTTTCTTTTTCAGTTACGATCAGCAGAAACGCGACTTCCCGGGAATCGCTCAGTTCGATAGCGGATCTTTCCTGAATACAATCAGTGCCGCAACGCTTAACGCTCGTGGGGTCACCAATACTCAGATCGATGCGACCCGTGCTTTCATCCTGAGTTTAACTGGTGAAGTTCCCCGGAAGCAGGATCAAACCTTGATTCTGCCGAAGATCGATTGGAATATTAACAGTTCGAACACTTTCTCGTTTACTTACAATCGACTTCGGAGTGAGTCACCCAACGGCGTCCAAACGCAACCCACTGTGACGCGCGGCAAATCGAGTTTCGGCGACGATTTCGTTGACATCGATTACGGGATCTTCAGGTTGAGCTCAACCATAGCGCCCACAATACTCAACGAGGTGCGCGTTAAAATTGGTAAAGAAGACCTCTTCCAATTCAGTACTCCGCCGCTGCCAGGCGAACCAACTACGGGTCTAAACGGTAGATCACCTTCGGTGGCAGTTACCGGCGGTCTGACTTTTGGGAAGCCCAACTTCCTTGAGCGTCTACATAACCCCCTCGAGAAGAACTTCCAGATTGTAGATAACGTTTCCGTCGTACGCGGCAACCACAGTTTCAGATTCGGAGTCGACTTCCTTCGGACCAGAGACCTTCTGGATAATCTATTCCAGGAGGGCGGCGTGTATGCCTACAACAACATCAACGACTTCATCGTTGATTACGTGAACTTTTCGAGTGGCGGAGCGATTCGCAGTCTCGTTCCCACAGTGGCCCAACCGAACCTTGGGGTCTGTCCTCAGATCACGGCGACACCGGGACCTAACCCGTCAACCCGTCGGGCGGGCAGCTGCTACACCAGCAATTACGCCCAGGGTTTTGGCATTCATGGCGCGGAGTTTGACACGACCGACTGGGCCTTCTACGTCCAGGACGATTGGCGCTGGTCACCACGCCTGACTGTTAACCTGGGTCTCCGTTACGAAATCGAACTATTACCTCCGGCGCAGTTCCCAAATCCGATCTTTGCGCAGACCAACGTTTTGCCTAACGACAAGAACAACTGGGGTCCGCGTGGTGGATTCGCTTATGACCTGACCGGTGATGGCAAGACTTCAGTTCGAGGCGGGATGGGTCTTTACTATGGCCGCTTAATCAATTCAACCATCTCGAATGCGATTACAAATACGGGAAGTGATAGGTCCCAATTGCAAGTATCTCTTGCGGCGACTGCAGCAGGTGCCCCCCTTTTCCCAAACGTAGTTCCGGCACCAGCGGCAATCGCAAATCCAACCGGCGCTCACATCCCCGGGTCGAGCATAGTTGTGCTGGACCCAGATCTCCATCTGCCGGCGATTTTCCAGGGCGACATCATTGTCGAGCGGGAAATTGCGCGCAATACGCTGGTGTCGGCTTCCTACATCACCAGCCGAGGCCGCTTCCTGCCGACCTTCATCAACAAGAACATCGCTCCAGCTACGTCACAACAGGTGTTGACCGTAACCAGTGGACCATTCCAGGGTCAGACCGTCACGGTTCCCGTGTACACGGCGCGCCTCAATTCGAACTTCTTTAACATCACCGAAGTTCGCGGTGCGGTGGAGTCGTCGTATCACGCGTTCGTGTTGCAAGCGAATCGACGGCTGACCAATGGACTTCAATTCCAGGCCAGCTACACCCTCTCGCGTGCAATCGACAACGGTCAGACATCGGTGACCTTCTCGTCGACAAACACACCGACCGATCCATACAACCTTAACTTGGATAGAGGCCGGACCAGCTTTGACATTCCACACCGGTTTGTCGCCAGCGCAGTCTGGTCGCCGAAGAAATCCAATCCGTTCCTCGACGGCTGGACCTTCGCGCCGATCGTGACATTGCAGTCTGGACGACCATACTCACCCGGTGTTTCAGTCACTAACCGACCACAACTTACCGCTCTCAACAGCAGCATCACTGGCTCAGGAGGCGACAGCTATTTCATACCGCTGGGACGCAACAGCTTCCGTCAACCGAAGATCTTTAACGTTGATGCAAGGCTGTCGCGTCGGTTCAGCTTCACTGAGAACACAAACCTTGAGTTCTTGATTGAAGCCTTCAACCTGTTTAACCGAACTCACATTACTTCGGTTAACACGACGGCATTTCGCCTGGTCAGCGCCGTTTCAGGCGGTCCCGGCGTAAATCTCGTTCCTGACGCTACGTTCGGCACAGACGCTGCCACCGGCAACTCGATCTTCCGCGAACGTCAGGTGCAGGTGGCTGTGCGCTTCAATTTCTAATAGAAGTTGTCCTAGCTTTAGCGGATGGGCCTCTAACAGAGGCTCATCCGCTTTTTGCTGCTCGGAAGAATCCGACCGCCGGTTTGGCGGCGCGGGCAGCCATTTCGAACACAAATCCATCATCCCAAGTCAGCTAACCGAATTCTCTGTATTTTTCGATGGCTAAGAATTTTTCTGGCCTGTTTCCGGTGAGATTTGCTAGGATGAGACCGCCTCCTTCGGCGCACATCTGCCAGTAGTTCCCCCCTTTCCTCAAACCGATGCTTACAGAGAATCTCAATAATTCAGTGTCAAATACCGTCAACGAGCTATCTGCGCTGTCGTCCGATGTGCTGATGGCGGCGTTCATGTCGCTGCCTGACGCAATCTATCTCTTTGACCAACACCGGGTGCTGGTCTCAACAAATGCAAGCAGCGCCAAGTTTTCGGGTGGCTCAGCCGAACCCCTGGGCAAGCGTTGCTGCGACATGTTTTGGGCGGCCATCGGCTCCGACAAATGCGTGGTCGACAGAGCGCTCGAATTTGGTCAAAGAGTAGAAGTCGAGATTTGGTTGAGCGGCGATGGCAGCAAGCCTGTATTGGTCATCGTGGAACCGATTGTAGTTCCACAGGCTCGGCGAAGTGTTCTGGTAATAGCCCGCGATATTTCTAAACTCCGACAGTCGGAGGCTGAGGCGCTTGCCCAGCGGTCCTTCATGGCAAACATCGCCGACCTCAGCCTGGATGAGATTTACGCCCTCGACAAGAAAGGCCGGATCACCTGGCTCAACAACCGCGCTCAGGTTGAGACTTCTATCAATCTACTCGGCAGGTATTTCGTGGAGTTTATTGCCGAAGACGTGCGCGACGTTGCTAACGACAGTCTGCAAAGAGCCTTACTCGGCGAAGAATCTCAGGATGCATTGCGCTCGCTTCGCAATGATGGGACCTTGCGTGAAGTCGAGGCGCATACATCTCCCCTGTGGAAAGACGGTGATGTTTCAGGTGTGCTCGTCTTCCTCCGTGACGTAACTGAAAAACGGCGCACCCAGGAACTCGCTGCTCAGTCAGACAAGTTACGCGCGGTGGGTGAACTGGCGGCAGGAGTGGCCCACAACCTCAACAACTCGCTCACGGTAATTCAGGGACGCGCTCAGTTGCTGATGATGCGGGAGCAGGATGAATCGGTTCTCAAGAGCTTGAAGATCATCACTAGCGCCGTCGAAGACGGATCCAAGACTTTGCGGAGGATCCTCGAGTTTGCCAGGCGCGAATCAGGCGAGTTTGCCCCGGTTGAGTTGGAGGAATTGTTGACTTCCAGTGTTGAGATTGCCAAACCCAAGTGGTACAGCAAGTCGAACCCGACGAAGATTGAGGTGAAGATTGAATGCAGCGGTCCAGTCTACGTGATGGGAGAAACTGCTGAACTTCGCGAGGTGGTACTAAATCTTCTGTTCAACGCCGTGGATGCCATGCCGGATGGCGGCACCCTGGAACTGGGAGCTCGTTCGGAGCTGGAAAGCGGTTGTTTCTGGGTGGCCGACACCGGCAAGGGTATGGATCTTGAAACCTCTGCCAGAATCTTTGAGCCCTTTTTCACGACGAAAGGGAAAAGCGGCACCGGTCTCGGCTTGTCGGCATCGCACGGCATCATCACACGACATAAGGGCGAGATACTTGTTGTAAGTGAGCCGGGTGAAGGGACTCGTTTCGAAGTGAGATTACCGATTTGTGATCTGGCCGGCCGCGTTGACCGCAATGGTGAAGAATCCGAGGAAGAACTGAGGGCCGCAATAAGACGCCATCTCCAGCTAGGTTAAGTGATTTCAACATACCCAAACTTTGTGTTGGTAAGGCACGCTCAAGTTTCATAAGCTCGTGTTAGGAAGGGCAAGGCAGGTCACATTAGCTTGTGTTGGGAAGGGGGCAAGCTAGTGTCGCTGCGCGACACTTCGCTTGCCCCCTTCCCAACACAAGCTTAGGTAACTTGAATTCCCCTTCCTCGTTCTAACTTAACGCACCTCAGGTGGTTAAGCGTACACTGCCGGCAAACTCCTCCGGTCATTTAGGATCACGTTAAGTGTTTCTAGCGCAACCTCTTCCCGCACGATCGCCATTATCCCATACGCCGGAACACGAGTTGCCACTTCCAGGTGCGGAAGCAATGCTGCGCTCCTGTGGGCGCTAGTTGATCGAACCAAGGAGGCGAAAATGGGTTTACCCAACAGAGATGAACTTGAAGGAAAATTTGATAAGGCCAAAGGCAAGATAAAAGAGACCGTCGGCAGAGCTACTGACGATCGAGACCTGGAGCGTGAAGGCAGCGCCGATCGGACGGGAGGGGAAGTTCAGGAAGGCTGGGGCAAGACCAAACGAAAAGTAGGCGAGGCCGTGGAAGACCTCGGCGAGTCGATTAAGCGATAGATTTTCACCTCAGCAATAAGCAAGGACCTGTGACAATTAGCAATGGTCACAGGTCCTTTGCTTGTCCGACACACTTTAGTTTGTCGTGCGCTGACCTACCAAGCAGATGCCGTGGAAAAGACTTCGTTTCTCCTTTCGATTCCGGGATAGCGCTGCCACCGACAAACTAAAGTGTGTCGGACATCTTCTATTCAGCGCGAACGTGCTGAGCGCCGATGTCTTCCAGTAGTTGCTCGAGTTTCTCGACCTCTTCATCACTCTTGGCTTCGACACCCAGGAGTATCCCACCCTCACGTAGGCCCGTCTCGTAGACCTTCGCGCGATATTCAGGAATCCCAGCGCCAATCAAAGCACCAATTACGCCACCCGTTGCAGCTCCTGCTCCCGCGCCGGCAAGTGCAGCAGCGACTGGTCCGGCAATGATCAGATTAATACCTGGCAAAATGATCGTGCTTCCAACTGCCACAATCGCGGCCAGTACTGCTCCCAGCGCACCTCCGACGGCGCCGCCGATGCCGGCTCCATCTGCCGCATGGGTTCGTGCCTGCAGCGCAAATTCCTTGTTGCGCGTAGCATCTGACATCAGCACGCTAATCTCATCGCGCGTGTAACCGCGCTTGAGGACTGCGTCGACCGCCGCCTCGGCGGCGACTCGATTCTTAAAAAGACCTGTTACTAGTTTTGGCTTAGCCATAAATTCCTCCTTAAGGACAGCAGATCAAGTATTCACAAACGTGTACGTGTGATTACTGGGCAACACGCGTGCCGACGTGATCCTTGATTAATCGAGCAATTAATCGCCTTGGAAGCGAGGAGATAGGCGGTAAGCAAACAGGAATCAACGATTCTGTTTCGGTTCAATACGCGATTTGCAACCGGTGGCAGTGCACCTGAACGGACGTTCAGAGTCCAGCGTTAGCTGGCGGGCTTCCGACAGGCAAGCTTAAGCTTGTAATCTAAACTGCACCCAGAAGACTAACCTGTCGGTATGTTGTAATGTCATTTGTTCCTGTTGCTTCTCTCTGATTTGTGAACTTCATGCATGGTCTGCGATTCGCCGGCCGATTCGCCCTTGAGAATTCTACATATCAGTTCAGCGCAAGCGTTTGGTGGTGGTGAGCGTCATCTCGTCGATCTGGTGAAGGGGCTCGCGACTCGTGGGCACGATGTGCAGGTTGCTGTTCGTCCCCAGTCTCCGTTGATTGGCGAGCTTGGGAATCTGCCCAGGCAGAATGTGATTGAGCTGCCTTTGCGCAACGCCCTTGATGCGCGAAGCGCCGATCAGCTCGCCCGCCTGGTGAAGAGCCGGCAGCTTGAAATCGTCCATGCACACATGGCGCGCGATTATCCGCTTGCTGCTTATGCAACACGCCGCAACTCGGGAGCTCAGCTGATTGTCACGCGTCATGTGCTGTTTCCGCTGAACCGTTTGCATCGAGTTACACTTTCACGGGTTGGTCGAGTGATCGCTGTCTCCGAGGCTGTCAAACGCCGGTTGGTCGCAGAAACTCTGGTAGCCCTCGAAAAAATTACCGTGGTTCACAATGGTATTGACGTGGCGGGTTTTGCCGCTGCGACTAACCAGTTCGATCGAAAACAATTCTGCCGCGATTGGAGTTTGCCCGAGGAGAGCAGACTGGTTGGAAGCGTCGGAGCGCTTACTCCCCTAAAAGGCCACGAAGATTTTGTGCAGGCCATGAGCCGGATTGCCGCTGATGTGCCCACCGCTCATTTTGTCGTTGCCGGGATTGATTCTTCTTCCAGTCAGGAAAATCGCCTGAGCATTGAACGACTTATTCAAAAACTCGGCTTGCAGACTCGGTTTACTTTGATGGGCAGAATGGATGACGTCAAACCGCTCTTTTGTGCGCTGGAGGTATTTGTTTCAGCTTCCCACTCTGAGTCGTTTGGTTTGGCAATCGCCGAAGCAATGGCTGCCGGCGCGGCTGTTGTGGCTACCGAAACTGAGGGCGCTCAGGAGATAGTTCGACACGGTCAAACGGGCCTGCTGGTTCCCATTGGGGACGTGCGCGCCATGGCGCAATCGGTGAGCGCGGTGCTCGGAAACCCTGAACGAAAAGAGCAACTGACTAACAGCGCTCGTGATGACGTCAGGGCCAGGTTCAGTTTGGATCGAATGGTTGAAGAGACCGAGAAGATTTATCAGGAATGTTTGGCGTAGCACAGACTTTCAGTTGGTTCGCGAGGCAGCGTTAGCGACAACATAAAGGAAGTCGCTCAACTCTCTTTGGAGTGCGGTGACCTGTCACCGCTTTGGTCCGAGGCGGCTTGACGCCGTTGTTTCGCTAAATCCAATCCTCGGTAGCCGCGACAGGTCGCGTATGACCAAAGCGCTGACTGGTCAGCGCACTCCAAAAAGTTGCGCCCACCTACTGCAGATCGTCAATCTTTGCGGCGAGAATGAAGTCGCTCTCAGTGAGCCCGTCAATCTTGTGGGTCCAAATAGTTATTTCGGCTCGGCCCCACCCGAAGCAGATATCCGGATGGTGTCCCTGCTCTTCCGCAAGATCTCCAACCCGATTTACAAACGTTTGGGCCTCGCGGAAATTACCAAACTTGTAGACCTGGCTCAGGTGATGTTCTTTAACTACATCCCATCCCACCAGTTGAGACGCGAGTTTTGAGAGTTCATCTCCTTTAAGCGGTGGTACACCACCGCGACAGGGAACACACTGACGGCTTGCCAACTCGTTCATGTGCCACTTGCCTCCCGAGTTGCCTCCGTGGTTGCCTTTTTCAAGATCGCTATCTGTCCCGCATGATAGAGATCATGTTGAACTGCTCCCTGAAGACTCACGTAAACTGACGACATATTAGGAAGAATAGGTTCATCCAGCCTCGACTCTTCCGTATTCGCGATTGCGGCCCTCAATCTGCGATGCCCTTCCTCAAGAAAAGCCCTGGCCTGGCCCCAGGCATACTCGCTTTGCTCCTTCACAGGAGGCCAATCTTCTTCGTCCTGGAGTTCGGCCCGATCACCATCGAGCCGGCGACGGATAGCGCCCTCCCACGCGGCGATGTGCAGGACAATTTCCCAGATACTGTGCGCTCCGGCAATCGGCCGCGCCGCAGCTTGAGTTGCCGTAACGCCCTTCAGAACTTCCAGCACTGAAGGCCCGTGCCAGGCGCCGCCTTCGAATGCGCGTCTTAACTGGTCTTCAATTCTTTTGATCTCGCTCATACTGTTTCCCCGTCGAATCTATCGTTGATGTCTCGATCGTCAGTGTGGCCAGCTCGGCCCTCAATTCCTCTCTTTCCGAATAGAGCTTTGCCAGCGGACCAGGTAGGGCAATGTGTTCAGCTTGCTCCGGATCAAAGCCTCGAGTTCGCATTTCACGCTCGAAGCTTTCCTCGAGTTCACGGAGTCGGGCCGCCAACTCGCTTCGTTGTTCTTCATCACTCACTGCGGGTCTATTCTACACGCACTTCAGCAACTCCTCATATCAGTCAGACTTGCTAAGATCGCTCTCGAACGGCTAGTCTTAATCTCGAAGCCTTCAGCGAACAATCGAACTCATTCGACGGACCGTTTACGGACCGTGGCCATTGGCCCACTGTCCAGTCGGGCTGCTTCCAAGGAGAAATTTGTGGCAGTTATTCGCCCTTTCACCGCTTTACGTCCTCCTTCCGAAAAGTCCAGGGAGGTGTCGAGCGTGCCTTATGACGTGGTGAACACTGAGGAGGCGCGACTTCTCGCCAGTGGCAACCCTCTCAGTTTTTTGCATGTATCGCGTCCGGAGATTGATTTGCCCGATGGAACTGACATTTACGATGATGCCGTTTACCGGCGGGCGCTGGAAAACTTCCAGAGTCTAATCAAGTCGTGCCCTCTCCAGATAGAAGACGTTCCCAGTATTTATCTCTACCGACTGATCATGGGCGAACATGAACAGATCGGCTTAGTCGCCTGTTGCTCCGTGGATGAATATGACCAGGACGTGATTCGGAAGCATGAGCGGACTCGCCCGGATAAAGAAGACGACCGGACCCGTCACATGCTAACGTTGCGGGCCCAAACAGGCCCAGTGTTTCTAACTTACCGGGCTCGGCGGGACATCGATACGATGGCAATGGAAACGACGATGGCCAACGCCATCTACGACTTTACGGCCGACGACGGGATTCAACATACGATATGGCGAGTACCCGATCCTGTCCGCTTCGTCCAGGCCTTTCGAGAGATACCGTTTCTCTATATCGCCGATGGACATCATCGTGCTGCCAGCGCCAGTCGCGCGCGTGCTGACCTTAAGCACCAGAGTTCCGGGCACACCGGCGACGAGGAATACAACTTCTTTCTCACGGTAATTTTCCCGGACGATCAGTTGCAGATTCTTCCTTACAACCGCGTGGTGCGAGATCTCAATGGGCAATCGAAGGAAGACTTCCTCGCGAACGTGAGTAACGTTTTTAAGCTGGCTGAGGATGGCGCACCCACGCCGGCAAATCCAGGCCAGTGGAGCATGTATCTGGATGGGCGCTGGTATGGTCTTAGTCTCCCCGGCGACGTGGAATCACCCGGATCGGGTGGCGTGGCATCTTCCTTAGACGTAGCTGTGCTTCAGGACAAACTGCTGGATCCGATTTTAGGGATCAAAGACGTGCGTACCGACAAGCGAATTGATTTCGTGGGCGGCCTGCGTGGCACCAGGGAATTAGAGCGATTAGTGGATGAAGGAAAAGCCGCGGTGGCTTTCTCGCTTCATCCGACAACGGTTGACGATTTGTTGCGGGTGTCAGACGCGGGAGAAATGATGCCGCCGAAGTCCACCTGGTTTGAACCAAAGCTGCGCGACGGATTGTTGATCCACTCGATCTGATTGCCAATTGCCAATTGCCAATTGCCGATTAGTCGTTAACGGAAGCGTTTATCAAATGGTGGATTCAACTTGGAAGTGCAACTTGAATTCACCAATCGACAATTGGCAATCGGCAGTTGAAAACGACTATGCTTGTTTTAATTGCAGACAAGTTTGAGCAGTCTGGCCGCGACGGCTTGCAGTCCATGGGCTGCGACGTTTCTTATCAGCCGGATTTGAAAGACGAAGCGCTGGTTGAAACTATCCGGCAAACTAACCCGGATGTTTTGGTGGTGCGATCGTCGAAAGTCACCGAACCGATGCTCGACGCTGGGAGCATTAAGTTGGTCGTCAGAGCGGGCGCCGGATTCAATACGATCGATGTTGCAGCTGCGTCCAGACGCGGCATCTACGTTTCGAACTGCCCCGGAAAGAACTCGATTGCGGTGGCTGAACTGGCTTTTGCTTTGATTCTGTCGCTCGACCGTCGAATCGCCGATAACGTCGATAGCCTGCGGCGCGGCGAGTGGAACAAGAAAGAGTTCTCAAAAGCGCGTGGCCTTTTTGGCCGCACGCTGGGCCTGGTGGGGGTTGGAAAAATTGGTCAGGAGATGATCCCTCGAGCACACGCCTTTGGCATGCGAGTAATTGCGTGGAGTCGAAGGTTGACTCCCGAACGAGCGGAAGCTCTCGGCGTCGAGTATCGGAGCAGCGTCAATGAGATTGCGCGTGAAGCGGACGTAGTAAGCCTGCATCTGGCGCTAAAGCCGGAGACGAGAGGGCTGATTGGAGCGGAGTTTTTCAACGCTATGCGCGACGGCGCCTTTTTGATCAATACTGCGCGAGGCGAGGTGGTGGATCAGGAAGCGCTAAAACAGGCGATGAAAACTCGAGGCATCCGCGCCGGTCTGGACGTTTTTGCGAACGAACCCACTTCCGCAAAGGCTGATTTCACTGACGGGATTGCCAAAGAACCCGGTCTTTACGGAACTCACCACATCGGCGCCTCAACCGATCAGGCCCAGGAAGCTATCGCCGCTGAAACGGTAAGAATAATCCGCGAGTTCAAGGAAACCGGGAAAGTTCCCAATGTAGTAAACCTGGCCCAGCGAACGCCGGCTACACATAGGCTGGTTGTGCGTCACCTCGATCGTCCGGGAGTGCTGGCTGGCGTGCTTGATGCAATCAAAGCCGAACAGATCAACGTGCAAGAGATGGAGAACATCGTTTTCGAGGGTGCCGAGGCAGCAGTAGCTCGCATAAATCTCGACAATGCGCCTTCGGCTCAGATGTTAAGTCGCCTCCGCGCTGAAACCACCGACATCGTTGAGCTGGACTTGTTGAAGTTGAACGGCCAATGAACACCGCCCTCATTACCGGCGCCTCCAGCGGAATTGGGGAGGCTTTTGCACGCAAGCTCGCGGCTCTCGGTCGGAACGTGCTGTTGGTGGCCCGTTCGGAAGACAAGTTGATTTCGATTTGCAACGAACTCGGCCGAATCAGCAGCATTCGCGCGCAGTATCTGGCAATGGATCTTTCTCAACCTGAATCGGGGGCGCAGCTCTTTGCCGAGACCGAAAAACGCGGGCTGACCATCGACCTGCTGGTTAACAACGCCGGCTTCGGTTCAATGGGCGATTTCACCAAGCTCGATTTGGCCCGCGAGTTAGACATGGTCGACTTGAACGTCAAGGCTGTGGTGGATTTGACGTATCGATTTTTGATCCCCATGCGCGCTCGGAAGCAGGGAGCAATCATTAATGTCGCGTCGACTGCGGGCTTCCAGCCGGTTCCATATATGGCTACCTATGCAGCCACGAAGGCGTTTGTCCTTTCGTTCTCGGAAGCCATTTGGGAAGAAAACCGGATGCACGGAGTTCATGTGATGGCTTTGTGCCCCGGCGTCACTGAAACAAATTTCTTTGAAGCCGCAAAGATTCAGAAGCCGCCTATGCGTGTGGCCCAATCGCCTGAAGACGTGGTTGACGCAGCGTTGCGCGCGCTGCCGCGTCGAAAGAGCCGGGTCGTGTGCGGCTGGACAAACCTGCTCGTGATAGAAGGGGAGCGCTTTCTGCCACGAACCTTCGTGGTCAAGATGGCCGGCCGTGTGTTGCGGAAACAGTATGGTGAGTAGCTCAGAGTTCAGCCTTCGTGTTGGCACGGGCTGAACTAAACCAGGAGAGAGCGTAAATGACCGAACGCATTTTTAACTTTAGCGCCGGACCAGCCGTGTTGCCCTTGCCGGTTTTAGAAGAGGCCCAGCGCGACATGTTGAGCCTTCCCGGGGTTGGTATGTCGGTGATGGAGATTAGTCACCGTTCGAAAACCTTTGACGAGATCTACCAGCGGGCCGATTCGGGACTGAGGCAACTACTGGGCATACCCGATAACTATCACGTCCTCTTTCTTCAAGGCGGAGCGAGTCTTCAGTTTTCCATGATACCGATGAATCTGCTCCCGAGTGACGGCAGCGCCGACTATGTGATTACCGGGAGTTGGGGAAAGAAAGCATTGAAAGAAGCCAGGCGCTCGGGCTCAGTGAACGTTGCGGCCACCATGGCTGACGGCGGGTTCACCAGAGTACCGGGCCAGGATGAGCTTAAACTCGATCCGAAAGCAGCCTACGTTCACATTACAACGAACGAAACTATTGAAGGTGTTGAATGGAAACACGAGCCTGATTCCGGTGACGTCCCGATTGTCGCAGATGCTTCGTCGGATATTTTGTCGCATCCCATCCCAGTTGAGAAGTATGGGTTCATCTACGCGGGCGCTCAGAAGAACATGGGCCCGAGCGGAGTGACCCTCGTGATCGTCAGCGACGACTTGTTACAGCGTATTCCTGACGGGATGCACACGATGCTCGACTACCGCACGCATGTGGAGAACAAATCTCTATACAACACGCCGAATACCTGGGGTATTTACATCATCAGTCTGGTGTGTAAGTGGTTGGCGGATAAAGGTGGACTCTCGGCGATGGAGCGCGAGAATGAAGACAAGGCCTCGTTACTCTACGATGCCATTGATTCGACAGACTTCTATCGTGGCCACGCCGACGCCGACTCGCGGTCGCTGATGAACATCACCTACAAACTTCCAACTGAGGAACTCGAGAAGAAGTTTACCGCCGAAGCGACTGCCCAGGGTCTTGATGGTTTAAAGGGGCATCGCTCGGTCGGTGGGATTCGCGCTTCAGTCTATAACGCGTTTCCGCGCGAAGGTGTCGAAGCTCTCGTCGGATTCATGAAAGAATTTGAACGCAAGAACGGTTAACCTCAGGTTGCTTAGTAGGTTCATTCATCTCTACCAGGTCAGTCCCAACAAGGACTCTCCCATGTAGCGGCCGACCTGATCCAGTAAGCTCCTTCATGAATAGTAGTGAACAACTTTCGCCGCCGGAATCTGAAATCCTTACATTTCATGTCGACACATCCGAGGCAGGTTCGCGCCTGGATGTTTATCTTGCCGCTCAAATTGAGAGTTGGAGTCGCGCCCGGTTGCAGCACTTGATTGAGGACGAAGAGGTCCTCGTGAACGGAAAGAAAGCGAAGTCGTCTCAAAGAATTCGTGCTCACGACACAATCGAAGTTGAGCTTCTGACGTCGCCGACGGCAACCGTTGCGCCCGAAGATATCCCGCTCGAAATTATCCACGAAGACGCAGATCTGATAGTGGTCAACAAACCGGCCGGGCTGGTGGTGCATCCAGCAGCGGGAATTCGCTCGGGCACTCTGGCCAACGCGCTTGCTTTTCATTTTGAAGAGCTCTCCCACAAAGCAGGTGTGATTAGACCAGGGATTGTGCATCGACTGGATAAGGACACTTCGGGTCTGTTGGTGGCGGCCAAGAATGAGGAGACTCATGAAAGTTTGGCGGATCAGTTTCGGGCTCGCGAGGTCTTTAAGAACTACATGGCTTTGGTGCACGGAGTCGTGGGGCATGATCGCGGCACTATCGATCAGCCAATTGCTCGCGATCCGCGTAATCGTACGCGCATGGCTGTGGTTCCGGGTGGCCGGACGGCGCTTTCACTGTATCAGGTGCGGACTAGGTACCAGGGATTCACATTGCTGGACGTCGAACTGAAGACGGGTAGGACTCACCAGATTCGGGTACACCTATCCTGGGCCAAGCATCCGGTAGTTGGTGACGAGCTTTACGGAGGTGGTCGCGACAATACCGTGCGCGACCCTAGTTTGAAGGCCGAGATCCGGAGACTCGGGCGTCAATTTCTACATGCAGAACGACTCGGTTTTCGCCATCCGAAAACTGGTAACCGGATTGAATTCACCGCTCCGTTACCGAAAGAGCTCGAGCAGGTTCTGGCGATGTTCAACCAATAGAGTCGTTGTCAGGAATGGCTATGGGAAGCCACTCAACTTACATAAGCTTGTGTTAGGAAGGGGGGCAAGCGGAGCGCGCCCCCGCTCAACCCTCGACACTCGTCAAGCTAAAGTGAACTATCCAGGTTTGGGTCCTTTGTCTGATTGAGTAGTTAACTCCGAGTTGATTGGTTATGAATCTTGAGCGGGGGCGCGCTTCGCTTGCCCCCTTCCCAACACAAGCTTTCGCAGGTTGAATAACTCCGCCTGCCCCTTTCCTGACATAAGCTCATGTAAGTAGAGCGATCTAAGGCATCGGTTCGAAACGCTTCACGAGTTGCTTGAAGTGCTCGTTGGAATGTAAGTCGTCGAAGATTGGATCCACTCTGATCAAGACCAGCCCGGGATGGCGGCCTGCGAAAGCCTTGCTGAGATACTCTATCGCCTGATCCTGCTGGTTGAGACCGGTATGGATGATTGCCATGTATAGACCAGACACATATCTACGTTGTGAGAGGTTCTTCAGCGTTTCGAGAATCTGTTCAGCCTCCGCCCTTCGACCCGCCTTAGCATAAGCAAATCCCAACGACGCTGCCACCTCCGGATCTTTCTCGATCACTTCAGGTTTCAAAGCACCACCTCCAGGGGATGCTAGTAACTCGCGCAGAGCGGTGATGGCCAGGTCGTGCGAACCCTTTTTCGCGTACGCCAGACCCAAATAGTGTCGCGCCACCCAGAAGTTTGGGTCTATCTCGAGCGTCTTTTTGTATTGCGCGATCGCTTCGTCGTAACGATGCTCAAAATAGGAATAGAGTCCGGCGTTGGAACTTATGATGGGAGAAAGCGGATCGAGTTGCTGGGCCTGCTCAATCTCCTGCCGGGCCTGGTCAAACTTGCCCATCTGGACCAGGTACGACGCATACCATTGATGGGCTGTTGGATATTTGGAATTCAATTCGAGCGCGCGTTTGAAGTCGGCTTCAGCTCCCAGCCAGTCCCAATCGTAGGCGAGTTTCACAAAGGCTCTGGAGGTGTAGCCTTCGGCCAGAGTCGGATCAATGTCAACTGCCTTCTGCGCGGCAGCCTTCGCCTTCGGCATCTCCTCCACCGGGGCCACTACTCCGATGTCACAGAGCAATGCGTAGGAATCAGCCAGGCCGGAGTAGGCCAGCGCGTAGTTTGGATCTCTTTCTTCTGCAGCTCTGAAAAAGTTTATACCGTTTCTCAAACCAGCCTCGCCCCGCTTGTTCCAAAAGTAGCGACCCTTCAGATATAGCTCGTAAGCCTCAAAGTCTGTCGTATATCGCTTCGAGAGTTTCTCTTCGTCTTCACCGGTAAGTCGAAATCGGAGCTTCTCTGAAATCTTGCGCGAGATTTCGCCTTGGACGGAAAGAAGATCCGACCGGTTGTTGTTGTATTCTGCGCCCCAGAGTTGTGAGCCATCCGCAACATCAATCAACTCCGTCTTGATCACGAGTTGATCTCCCACCTTCACCAGCCGCCCTGTGAGCACCGCGCCCACATTCAGGCTCCTCCCCACTTCCTGTGGATCCAGATTGCGGCCCTTGAATCTAAACACTGCGTTTCGCGACATGACTTTGAGTCGAGGCAACTGCGAGAGACTGTTGATGATACTTTCCGTGATGCCGTCGGAGAGATACTCCGCGTTTGGATCATTGCTATCGTTAACGAATGGGAGAACCGCGACGGAGGTTATCGCCGGCTGGAAATACCTGAAGTAGGCGAAACCGCCGACCATAGCCAACAGAACGATCCCGATTATCACCAGCGCAGTTGTTCGTCGTTTGGCTGGGTTCTGGTAGTCGGCAATTGTCGCATCGCTCGGCGTAAAGTCGGTCAGCCTCGTTTCGCGGCCTGACTCTCGCTCGGTCGGTGCAGCCGTGATATCGGTAGGCCTTGTGAACCGAGCATCGAAAGCCGCCGCAGTATCCTGTCGAATTTCGGATCCGGTTTGCGTAAGTTCTTCTCTTAGCTGCTCCAGATCAATCTTCAAGTCAGTGATGGTCTGATAACGTTTGCTGCGGTCCTTAGCCAGGGCCTTTGACGCGATTCGCTCTAACTGCCTCGGAATTTCCGCTGAGTGTCGGGTGAGCGGTATTGGATCGTGATCGATAACCGAAACTCTGACATGACTATCGGTGGGTCCGCTAAACGGAGGGCGCCCAGCAACCATTTCATAGAGCACTACGCCGAGGCTGAAAATATCTGTGCGCGCATCAATCTCTTCGCCCTGGGCCTGCTCGGGAGACATGTAGCCCGATGTTCCCAGCACTGCGCCCGGACTCGTCTTGATTGCCATGGTCACCGCTTCCGGATCGGAGGGGGCCATATCCGGCTCCGTCAATTTTGCGAGGCCAAAGTCGAGCACTTTGACTAACCGATCCCGCGCAAAGCGATCCGGCCGTAACATTATGTTTTCAGGTTTGACATCTCGGTGGACGATCCCGGCTGCATGCGCCGCCTCGAGCGCCATCGCCACTTGAATTGCAACCCCGATTGCTTCATCGATTTTTATCTGATTGGTCCAAAGGCAGTGGCGTAACGTTTCGCCCTCGATGAACTCAGTCGCAATGTAGTGGGTGGGGCCGGTTTGTCCGACTTCGAATATGGTGAGGATGTTTGGGTGATTAAGGCTCAGCACCGCTCTCGCTTCCTGTTTGAAGCGCTTCAGGCGGTTTTCATCTCGCGTGAGTTCGGGAGGAAGTACTTTGATCGCGACCTTGCGGCCATGCTGCTTGGTATCTTCGGCCAGGAAGACCTCGCCCATTCCACCCTTTCCCAGTTTCTTAAGAATGCGATAATGAGCAACCTGTTCAGGTAACTGACCGGTGTTTTGCTCTGGTGGACTATTGGCGGTTTCGGACATGAAGGAATTTTAGACGGGCGCTTTGCGATGGGCGCCAATTCTCTGAGACGAGAGTCATTGTATCATCGCGTTCAACGCGAACCACAGGTTGATTGCCGGCAGCACTTTGTGGGAATCCGCCCCGTCTCATTTTGCACACTCTGGTGCCGACTGGGATGCTTTGGTGCCTTTGTACTGAACAAACTAGTAGAAAACATAAGCCGCAATTGTGATGCGCATGAGGGAGATAACGGAGATTAGGTGCCTACCCCGCTTGGTTTGTTTAGTTCAATGTGTTTTCATACTCGGTCACCCAGGAGGGGCTGCCCCCGGAGCTCCGGTTTGGGCAACGAGAGCGAGTTGCTGCGGCATCGAAACGCAGTCTATTTGAAAGTCAAACACCAGACATCTATTACTTTATCCACTCTTTGCAAATGACGATTTATTCAAAAAACGGGTTTTTGTCTCGACTCCTTTTGGTCGCTGGTGTGCTTTGCATAGTTGCCATATCGATGCAGGCGCAACAGGCAAAACCAAGCCCTACGCCTCCGGCTACCAACCAGGATCCTGATGCGATTACAACCTTCATCCGGCGCGTCCGACTCCCGATTACCGTTGTTGATAAGAAGGGGCAATTCGTTTCAGGGTTGACGAGGAACGATTTTCTGGTTCTTGAGGACAAGCTTCCGCAGCAAATCGAGACCTTCGCCGATGACGATGGTCAAACGTCGCCGCTTTATGTGGCCGTGTTGATGGATACATCTCCTTCCACTGCAGGGCAATTGAAGTTTGAGCAAGAGTCGGCAATGAACTTTATCCAGACAGTGGTTCGTCCGCGGAAGGATCGCGTTCTGTTTGCTACGTTCGATCATGAGATAGATCTGAAACAAGACTTTACCGACAAACTTGATTTGCTGGATCGAGCGGTGTTTGGGGTTAAGAAACTGGGATCTCAGACGGCGCTCTATGATGCAGTCTGGCAATTCTGTGACGAGAAACTCAGAGGAGTTTCGGGAAGGCGCGTGATCGTAGTTATCACCGATGGCGAGGACACCTACAGTCGTGCGGATCTCCGAGACGCGATCGATATCGCCCAGCGAACTGAAACGACCGTCTTTGCGATATCCACCAAAGGCGGATTGTCTGGCACAGTTCCCGGCGTGAGGATGGGCCAGGTAAACGAGAAATCAGATGACAACCTTGTGAAGCTGGCTGAAGAGACCGGCGGCATGGCCTTTTTCACGGGCGACATGCTTTCGCTTGAACGTTCGTTTAGCAAGATCAGCAAGGAGCTGCGCGCTCAATACCTGGTCACGTACAAGCCGACCAACGATCGTTACGATGGAAGCTTCAGACGTATCGAAGTGAAGCTCAACAATTCATCAGGTGGGATGAAGATAAGGACAAAACACGGCTACAAAGCTATTGCCGATGCCGTGAGACCGTAAGTTCTAAGAGGTTCGATCTTGATGTACCTGAAAACCAAAGACCGGATCTTGGCGGTGACGTTTATCGCGTCATTGGCGTTTATTGGCGTGATCTCAGATCGTCCGCGCGCGCAAGAGAAAACAGAGCCTCAAACTTCCCAGGATAAGACTCGGTCGCGACGCGCGGACGAATCGCAGAGGCCGGCTCCCTCGGCCAGCCCTACGCTTCGCCATAAAGAAGAATTGCCTCAAGACTCAGATGAAGTGGTTCGGGTGGAAACCAATCTCACCAGCTTATTCTTCACTGCTGCAGATGGTAACAAGCGATTTATCAGCACTCTGAAACCGGAAGACATCCGAGTGTTTGAGGACGGCCAGCCTCAGAACCTGTTCACCTTTCAGCACAGCAATGATCTGCCGTTGTCGACTGCAATTTTGATTGATACCAGCGCTTCCGAGGAGCGAACCTTGCCCGACCTAAAAGCCGCAGCGAGGTCCTTTCTTGAAGCGGTCATTCGGCCTGGAAAAGACGAAGCGGCAGTAGTTTCATTTACCGGGGAAGTAACTCTGGAACACGGGTTCACCGGAAGCTTGGAGCGGCTGCGACGCGCCATCGATCGTGTGGAGTTCGTCCCACCGTCGGGTTACATCGGAGGCGGCGTGGTGGTGGGAGGAACGCCGCCAATATCGGGTACGAATCAAGCTCTTGCGGGTTCTACCGCGATTTGGGACGCAGTTTGGGGTACATGCAATGAATTGCTGGGGGAGTCAGCCGAGAACGCTCGCCGTGCGATCATCCTGCTCAGCGATGGCGAAGACACCAGCAGTCAAGTGAGGATGCAGGATGCAATCGAGCGCGCCCTGAAGGCGGACGCTCTCGTTTACACAATCGGGATTGGTGATAACTACAATTTCGGTGTCAATGAAGGCGCGATGCGGAAAATGGCCGACCAAACGGGGGGCAGGGCCTATTTCCCCCGCAGTGAAAGGGAACTCCGCGAGGCCTTCAGCCAGATTCAGCGCGACCTTAGAGAGCAGTACATGGTCGCTTATTCACCCTCCAACAAGGCTCGCGATGGCTCCTACCGGCGCATCGCTATTGAGGTCATAAACCCGGACCTCCGCAAGCAGCTAAAGCTCAATTACCGGCCGGGATACTTTGCCAAAACCGGCGCCCCGGGCAGCCCCACCAAAAAATAGCCTGAAACCGGTCTCCGCAAACGGGGCTTTTTGCCACACCCGCCTGTCCATTAAGTCATTTATCCAAGCAATTTGGAATGACAAACTTCGCTTAATCCTGTTATACTCCGTCCACCGGCAGACCGCCCGGTAACCAGCCTGACTCCTCCGCTTAACTTTCAAGTTTGCTCCCAGTGTGAGCGCCGCAGTCATGAGACCCAACTTCGCGGGTCGAAAACGGTAAATGAACAAGAACTCTCAGTCCATCCGTAAGAGCACAGTCGTCCTCATCACTGTGGGTTTCCTGTGGCTGTTTGTCACCACAGCGCGTGGACACTCCGGCGACAACGCTGGAAAAAGTGCCATCGTCTCGATGTTGACGAAAGGCGAGGCGAGTCGGAACCAGACTTTGGTTTTCGGCTGTCCCCTTTTTGGGGCCGATCAAGAAGGAGTGAGTCTTGCCGCAAAACGAAGTAAGAGAGCGTGAGGCAACTCAACACGGAGAAGACCTGTTCCGCGAGCAACGGTCTTCCATTTACCGTCAAACGGATCGCATGTTTGCGATCCTGATGACTGTGCAATGGTTCGCGAGCGTTGTTTTCGCGTTCTGGGTGTCGCCGCGCGCGTGGGAGGGCCTATCGAGTTACGTTCACCCTCATGTCTGGGCTGCTGTATTTCTGGGCGGCGCAATCAGTTTCCTACCGATCACCCTGGCTCTCGTTAAGCCGGGCGCACCCTACACCCGATACTGCATCGCCGTAGGCCAGATGTTCATGTCTGCTCTTCTGATTCACCTCACGGGCGGGAGAATCGAGACTCACTTCCATGTATTTGGTTCGTTGGCGTTTCTGTCGTTTTATCGCGACTGGCGCGTGCTTGTTCCGGCGACACTCGTGGTGGCCCTGGATCATCTGCTTCGGGGCATCTTCTGGCCGCAGTCAGTTTATGGAGTGCTCACGGCCAGTAACTGGCGTTGGCTTGAACATTCAGCCTGGGTGGTGTTTGAAGACATCTTCCTCGTCATCTCATGTTTGCGCAGCACCAAAGAAATGCGTGATGTAGCAGTCCGGACGGCTGCGCTCGAATCAAGCAAGCAGGAATTCAGCGGTCTGTTTGAGAACGCAAACGACATTATTTACACACACGATCTTTCCGGAAACTTCACGTCACTTAATTCCAGCGGTGAGGCCATCACTGGTTACACTCGTGAAGAGGCGGTTCGGATGAATATCGGTAACGTAGTGGCACCGGAGTTTCTGAGTCTGGCGCAGCAGATGATCGCGCGGAAGACTGATGAAAAATCAGCGACGGTGTATGAGTTGGAGATCATCACCAAAGATCGACGTCGTGTGCGGCTGGAAGTAAGCACGCGGGTTATCTATCAAGACGGAAAACCGGTCGCGGTTCAAGGTGTGGCGCGTGATCTGACCGACCGCAAGCGCTCGGAAGAGTTTCTGGCGCAGCAGTCACAGCGCGAGGCAATGACGCTTCGTATCTCGCAGGCCATCCGTTGTTCGCTTGATAGTTCTGAAGTCTTTCGGACTGCGGTGAAAGAGCTGGGTTCCTACCTGAACGTGGATCGTTGTTCCCTCTTTTTTAAGGATGAAAAATCGCAGCAGGTGATTAATGCTGCTGAATACCATGCAAACGGAGTTGAGCCGGCGGCCACAGAGTTTGCTCTCTCTGATCTGAAGAAACTGGCCGAAGCACTAAGCGCGACTGGCGTTCTGGCATTCAACGATGCCGCCCATGATGAACGAATAAAGGATGTGTATGAGCGGATCCTGAAGAAGGCCAATGTGGTCTCCATCATGTACGTGGCAATCGGCGTTGGGGACGGCGTTCCGGCAGCTTTTGCGCTTTCAACCACACGCGAGCAACGCAATTGGAGCGTTTCGGATGTCGCTTTGGCCAAAGCGGTGGCGGATCAAACCGGAATCGCCATCCGGCAGGCGCAGCTCTATCAACGGGCGGAAGCCACTTCCACCCGCGAGGCACTAGTAAACCGATTGACGGTTGCAATCCGTGCTTCTCTCAGCTTGCCCGAAGTGCTTAGCACAGCGACCCGTGAACTAGGCCTGGCATTGGGAGCTTCCCGCGTTCATTTACATCTTTACAACTCCGACGACCCGATTTCGCCCGTCGAGCACGAGTTTGTGGCGCCAGGTTGCGAGAGCGTCGGGCATATTAAGGTCAGCTACGACGACCCAGTCGGTCGCTACCTGCTGCACGAGGCGAAGCCTATTGTCATTGACGATGCACTGAACTACGAGGAACGCACGCCAGAACTAAGCGCACATATCCGATCGCACGCGAAAAAAGCAAATCTTCTGTCTCAGATTGATTACCCGCTGATTGTGAAAGGGCTCTTCCGCGGTGTGATTTGTATTCACCAGACGGATCGAATCCGGCACTGGACGACCGACGAACTGGCTCTGGTGGAGGCGGTAGCGGCTCGACTGGTGATCGGTATAGCCCAGGCGGAACTATTTGAGATGGTGGCACGCGGCAAGCAAGAGTGGGAGTCGACGTTTGATGCGATGTCTGACGGCATATTCATCTTCGATCGGGACGGAGTACTCAAACGAGTGAACAGGGCCGGCGCCGCGATGGAACATTCCCATCCCCGGGCCCTCCTGGGTCGAAAGTGTTGCGACATCCTGCGCACCAGAGTGGACAACGAAGCTTGCGTAGTGGAAAAGGCCATGGAGACGCAGCAGAGCGTTATGATCGAGATCACCCCGACCGCTCTCGATCGACCGCTGCTGGTGTCGGTCGAACCGGTTGCCGATAAGGGCGATAAGACAATGGCTGTTGTTTGTACAGCCAGAGATCTCTCAGAGTTGCGCAAAGTGCAGGCGGTCGCGCGCGAACATCAATCGTTGCTCACGAACATTCTCGAGAGTGCGCGCGAGTCGATCTACGCTGTCGACACCGAGGGGCGATTTAAATGGTGCAATAGCGCGACGTTGATCGGCCTTGGTTTTAATCGGGATGAGTTTATCGGTCGTCAGCTGCTCGACATGGTTTATGAGACTGACCGCGACCTGGTCAGCGAAAAGCTGAAAGCCGCTCTGGAGGGCGAGCCTCAAACTTACGAGATGCGTTACCTGACGCCAGACGCGCAATTGCGATATGCGCGAGTTGATAACTCGCCGTTGGTAGTGGATGGTCGCGTCACCGGCGTGCTCGGTATCGCGCGTGACATCACCGAACAGAAAGAGGAACGTGAAAGGGCAGCCCGGGCTGACAAACTGCGCGCCCTCGGACAACTCGCTTCGGGCGTGGCGCACGATTTCAATAACTCACTGGCGGCAATTCTCGGCCGTGCTCAGTTGCTCCGGCGGCAAACCGGTGACGATGCGTTGGTTCGCAACCTCGACATTATTCAAACGGCCGCGGAGGATGCAGCCGCAACGGTCCGTCGGATTCAAACTTTCGCTCGCAAAGCGCCGGCGAAGGAGTTTGAAATGCTCGACGTTCGTAATCTTCTCAGTGATGCGATTGAGATCACCCGAACGCGTTGGCAAAACGAAGCTCGCCTCCGAGGTCTGGAGTTTCAGGTCGAGCTCCATGCTGGTGAAGAGCAACACACGCAGGGTAGCGCCTCTGAGCTGCGTGAGGTGTTTGTTAACCTGATTGTAAATGCGGTTGACGCGATGCCCGACGGTGGCAAGATAGCGATCGCTTGCGCGCGACACGATGGCCGATTGCGGTTGCACTTCGCCGATTCAGGAACCGGAATGGCGGACGATGTGAAGCAGAAGATCTTCGAACCCTTCTTTTCCACCAAGGGCGCACATGGGACCGGACTTGGGCTCTCAGTGAGTTACAGCATAATCGAGAGGCATGGAGGCTCAATCAGAGTCGATTCTGAACTGGGCCGGGGCACGGTGTTTACCATTGATCTGCCGGCCACTGAATCCGAGTTTAGTGAGGCAGGTCGGCCACCCGAAACCAATGAAGCACCTTCCCTATCAATTCTAGTAGTTGATGACGAACCCGCCGTACGGGAAACATTGGCGGAGATGCTCGCGGCTATGAATCACAAGGTCGACTTATGCGAGAGCGGGCAAGTGGCGGTGAAAAAACTTGCCGCGCGAGAATTTGATCTGGTCTTTACTGATCTGGCAATGCCGGAAATGGACGGTTGGGAAACAGCTCGCGAAATTCGCAAACGCTGGCCCTCGATGCATATTGTCCTGGTGACGGGCTATGGCCCTGGCACTGAACCGCCTCCAGGTGAAGAACATTTGGTGAATGGGATTATCGGGAAACCGTTCGACTTTGCCCAGGTGCAGCAGATCATCTCAGAACTGGTCCTGGGAAAACCCGAATTGGAAAAAGTCAGGGTCTAGAAAGTCTCCTGGCTCAGCCTGCTCAGTTGTAGTGCATTATCCCGGCGCTCGCGGTGAAGCCAACACCAAACCCTACAATCATTGCTGGGCCCTTCCAGGCATGTTTCTGAGCGAGCATGAATCCGGTTGAAGCGCTCGAGAGGTTCCCGTAGTTCTTCAATACCTCATAAGACCCATGGACCTTTTCTGAGTCCGTATCCAATTCCAACTGCGAGCAGACGCCGTCAAGAATCTTCTTGCTTCCGGTATGAATGAAGCAATCGTCCACCTGGCCCAGAGTGGAGACAGGTGAATCGGGATGCTCGAGGACTTTCCTGACGGTAGTGACGGCATAGTGTGCCCCACGCTTGGGTACGTTTGGTCGCATAAAATACTGCGGCTGACCCTTGATAAATGGGTGGGAGCTGTTACTCGTCATGGTGAGAAGGTTTACGTCTTCCCGTTCTTCGTTGGTTAAGTGGGAGATTGGGCCAAAAGCTGGCTTGCCTTCTTCGGATCCGACAAGGAGCGCCACAGCTCCGTCACCAAACAGCATTGATTGGATGACGAAGGTGGTATCCAGCCTTTGTTGTTCAAATTCATCGTCATCGAAGTTGTGGTCCTTTCGTATTCTTAGGAGTTCGCGAAAGCCGTAGTATTCATTGCGTAACAAGGGGGCAGCATAGCGGGTGTGAGATTCTGCCATTAACACCATTGCCATCCGTCCTGGATTGGCCGCCAAATACCATTGAGCAACTTCTATTGATTTCAGTAATACCGAACAACCCTGGGCCTGCATGCTGACTGTCCTCAGAGAACGCGACAGCAGTCCGTGAGTTTTCCCCATTACTTCCGAGGCGAGGCAAGGCAACATTTGATCGGGAGTGTTGGTTGCAGCTATCAGGAGTCCGATCTTCGAAGGATCTCCCTGCCATTGCTCAATGCACGACCGAGTAGCAGCGACGCCCAGTTCGGTCGTTGAAGTACTCGATTGTTGTCTCAGTTTGCCCGCGAGAAACTCGGGATAGTTATCGATAGTGGAATAACGCTGGTCGACGCCAAGGCTGTTGATGGTATTGATAAGCTCTGGAGACAATTTATGCATCAGCGACGAGACAAGATCCGATGTCGTGAATGAGTGTTGAGGTGTTGCCGTAGCCGCTGAGAGTAGATTAATCATGATGTTTCCTGAGGCTGAGTTTGCCTGGCAACTAGTAAATTCGCATCCGACTGAACTCCCACATTTATTGACCCTCCCTATTTCAATGCTCGTGCCAAAGCGAAACGATTCGGGAACTCTCTCTAAATGCTCAGGACACACAACTTAACTGTGCTCAGAAATAACGGCCAATTAATAGCAATCTTGCATACACGCTATCCACGAATGGGAAGCTGCGGTTTTGTTAGAGATCTGCGTTACAAGGGTTGGTAAGGAAATATACAGCTGTGTAGCAGATATTCAAGCCGACGGCTTTGCCCCAAAAGTCCTTTGCTGCAACCTGTGTAACACAGACAGGAGTAACTCAACTCACAGAACCGCTTGCGGTAGCCAGCGGATGCTAAGCTCAATCAACGTCTCGTTAATGGTCTTTACGCAGCGCAACTGCTTACTTGACTGAGGTTAAAACTCACTTGAGCTTAGCCTCCGCTGGCTACCGCAAGCGGTTCTGTGAGTTGCAGTGGTTCCTTAATACTTTGACCTCTCCTCCGACAACAAAGCCGAAGTACTCGAGGCGAATGACTTTTGAGGCAAAGCCCAAGCCGACAAGCCGGTGGCTTTGCACGAAAAGCGAAAATCCCATGCACGGCAGTGCATGGATTGTTCAAGTCCTCTCTACAAAAGACGTCAATCAAGAACCACAAAATCCCGCACACGGCAGTGTGCGGATGGTTCAGGTCCTACCTATTCATTTCGAATTTCAATACAAAAGTCTTTCAAAGTATTCAAGTGAACAGGTAGGACTTGAA